>Ga0209303_1000011_pt1 | contig 278089 bp, 245 predicted proteins | sample SidtaG_3_FD_187449 | JGI IMG/M metagenome (GOLD analysis project Ga0209303, IMG submission 187449) | Marine algal microbial communities from Sidmouth, United Kingdom - Sidmouth_Asex1 metaG (SPAdes) (version 2) | ecosystem: Host-associated > Algae > Red algae > Unclassified | place: Sidmouth...
CGTCTGCTCCTTCTCGGGGATCTCGGGCAGTGGGGGCAGGCTCTTCATGGGGGCTGACTACAGCACAGTTCTCGGACGATGTCAGCCGGCCGACTCGGACGCTCGCCCCGGGTTATTGAGAAGTTACCACCACCGCAGTCGGCCACCGAGCGCCCGTGCGTCAGCGGCTTCCTGCAGCCAGCCCAGGCGATCAGGGCGCGTTCCGTCGAGTGTTCGCCGATGTCGGCCGCCGCTCGCTCACCGGCGTCCGGTGGCGGCGAGCAGGTCGGCGAAGCGCTCGCCCTGCACGGAGACGTGCGCGCGCAGCTCCCGGGCGGCAGCCTCGGCGTCGCCGGCCACGATCGCCGCGACGACGGCGCGGTGTTCGCGCATCGATTCGCGAAGCCGCATCGGCACGCGCAGCTGCAGCCGCCGGTACGGCTGCAGCCGGTGGTGAAGCGCGCTCGCCCGCTCGGCGAGGTAACCGTTGCCGGAGAGTTCGTAGAGCGCCGCGTGCAGGCGCTCGTTCTCGCGGTAGTAGTGATCGGCGTCTCCGCTCGAGAGCGCCCGCTCGCAATCGTCGGCGAGACGTTCGAGCCGGGCGAGATCGCGGCTGTCGGCACGACGGGCGACGAGGCGTCCGCACAACCCCTCCAGCTCGGCCATGACCTCGAACATCTCCGCGAGCTCGTGCACGTCCGGGACGCGCACGAAGACGCCGCGGTGCGGACGGTGCTCGACGAGGCCGCTCGCCGCCAGCAGCCGCAGCGCCTCGCGCACCGGCGTGCGCGACACGGCGAATCGCTCGGCCAGGCGGGTCTCGTCGAGTCGCGATCCCGGCTCGCGCTCGCCGAGCAGGATCGATTGCTCGAGCGCCTCGCGGATGCGTTCCGCCGGGCGCTCGACGTGGCGGTCCACGCTTGGGTTCGCTCCCGCACGGACGGGCGTCGCGGCGTCTGATGTCGACATGTGTCACTTGCATCCGGTAGCCACGAGATTGTATACAACCCCCGAGCTCCCTTAGGAACCGATACCGCCATGACTCGTCTCCCGACCCGCCGACCCTCGCTCGTCGCTGCGCTCGCGCTCCCGCTCGCCTTCGCGCTGTCCGCCACGGCCTCCGCCGAGGAGCTCAGACTCTCCCACCAGTGGTCGACCGCCGACGTTCGTCACCGGGTCGCCGAGATCGTCGCGAACGGGGTCGCCGAGGCCGACGTCGACCTGGAGATCACCATCTTCCCCTCGAAGTCGCTGTTCCCGCCGCGCGAGCAGTACAAGCCGCTGTCCCGCGGTCAGCTCGACATGACCGTGCTGCCGCTGTCCTACGCCGGCGGTCAGCGTCCCGCCTACAACCTGACGTTGATGCCGGGCCTGGTGAAGAACCACGATCACGCCGCCCGTCTCGCCGACTCGCCGTTCATGGAGCGGCTCGAGGGCATCATGGCGGAGGACGACGTCATGGTGCTCGTGCACGGCTATCTCGCCGGCGGCTTCGCCGGCAAGGAGAAATGCATCACCGGCCCCGCGGACGTCGCCGGACTGCAGACCCGCGCCGCCGGCAAGGCGTTCGAGCAGATGCTCGAGGAGGCCGGCGCGTCGATCGCCTCGATGGCGTCCTCCGAGATCTACAACGCGATGCAGACCGGTGTGCTCGACGCGGCCAATACCTCGTCGTCCTCGTTCGTCTCCTACCGCCTGTACGAGCAGATCGGTTGCTACACGCCGGCGACGGAGGACGTCGCGCTCTGGTTCATGTACCAGCCGCTGCTGATGAACAAGCGCACGTTCGAGGGGCTGGACGAAGCTCAGCGGGCGGCGCTGACGGAGGCGGCGGCCGAGGCGCAGGCGTTCTACCTCGCCGAGGCCAAGAAAGAGGACGCCGAGTCGGTACGCGTGTTCGAGGAGGCCGGTGTCGAGATCGCCGAGATGACGCCCGAGCAGTTCGACGCCTGGCGCGAGACGGCGCAGGCCTCCTCGTACGCCGCCTTCGTCGCCGAGGCACCGGACGGTCAGGAGCTCCTCGACCTGGCGCTCTCGGTCGAGTGATGGACTCGCGCCGACGGCCTTCCCGGAGGCGGCCCCTCTGGATGCGGGCCGTCGACGCGGTGTCCGACGTCTGCGGCGTGCTCGCCGCGGCGATGATCCTCGCCGCCGTGCTGCTGACCTGCCAGATGATCTGGGTGCGCTACGTGGCCAACGCCTCGACCGTCTGGCAGACCGAATCGGTGATCTACCTGATGATCGGCGCGACCCTGATCGGACTGCCCTGGGTGCAGCGCGTGCGCGGTCACGTAAACGTCGAGCTGCTGCCCGAGCTGCTGCCCGCGAGCCTCCGGCGGGCGCTGGCGGCCCTCGTGCTGGTCGCCGCGCTGGCGGTGATCGGCGTCATGTTCTGGCACGCCGCCGAGCTCTGGCACGTCGCGTTCTCGCGCGGCTGGAAGACCGACACGGTCTGGGGGCCGCCGCAGTGGATTCCCTACCTCGCGCTGCCGCTCGGCTTCGGGCTCTTCCTGGTGCAGCTGGCCACCGACCTGGTCGCCGTCGTGATCGACGTCGACGGTCCCCCGCCGGCGAGCGGGACGGCGCCCGAGCCGCGGGCGACGGGCGGACTGTCGGCGCACGAGGCGGTGGTGGACGACGGCGTGGCGGACGGCGGCGTGGCGGACGGCGGCGTGGCGGACGGCGGCGACGTCGCCGACGCACGCGGCGCGCGCTGACGTGGACCCGCTCGCGCTCGGCGGCCTCGTCGCCGTCACGACGGTGCTCGTGCTGTTCTCCGGGGTATCGGTCGCGGTCGGTCTGCTGATCGTCTCGGCCGGCTTCCTGCTCGCCTTCGACGGCATGCGCTCGCTCGAGCTGATGCCGGAGATCTTCTTCGGCAAGCTCGACAGCTTCGCGCTCCTGTCGATCCCGATGTTCATCATCATGGGTTCGGCGATTTCCTCGACCCGCGCCGGGGCCGATCTCTACGAGGCGCTCGACCGATGGCTGACGCGGCTGCCCGGCGGGCTGGTGATCTCGAACCTCGGCGCCTGCGCGCTGTTCGCCGCGATGTCGGGCTCGTCCCCGGCCACCTGCGCCGCGATCGGCAAGATGGGCATACCGGAGATGCGCAGGCGCGGCTACCCCGACGGGGTGGCCGCGGGCTCGATCGCCGCGGGCGGGACGCTCGGCATCCTGATTCCGCCGTCGGTGACGATGATCGTCTACGGCATCGCGACCGAGACCTCGATCGGACGGCTCTTCCTGGCGGGCGTGATCCCCGGGCTGCTGCTGGTCGGGCTGTTCATGGCCTGGTCGATCTGGAGCACGTGGCGCGAGCAGGGGGCGGGCGGTGCGCTCGAGCCGCGGAGCTATTCCTGGGGCGAGCGCTTCGCCATCCTGCCGCGCGTGCTGCCGTTCCTCGCGATCATCGCCGGCGTCCTCTACGCCATGTACGGCGGCATCGCGACGCCGTCGGAGACCGCGGCACTCGGCGCGTTGCTCTGTCTCGTCGTCGCGATCGTCGTCTACCGACTGTGGAGTCCGCGAGCGCTGTGGACGGTGTTTCGCGACTCGACGCGCGAGAGCGTCATGATCCTGTTCATCATCGCCGCCGCCGGGGTGTTCTCGTACATGCTGTCGAGCCTGCAGATCACGCAGTCCGTCGCGCAGACGATCGGCACGCTCGACGTGAATCGCTGGGTGCTGATGGGACTGGTGAACGTGTTCCTGCTCGTCGCGGGCTTCTTCCTGCCGCCGGTGGCGGTGATCCTGATGGCCGCCCCGATTCTCCTGCCGATCATCACCACGGCGGGATTCGATCCGTACTGGTTCGCCGTCGTGCTGACGATCAACATGGAGATCGGGCTCATCTCGCCGCCCGTCGGCCTCAATCTCTACGTCATCAACGGCATCGCGCCCGACATACCGCTCTCTACGATCCTGCGCGGATCGCTCCCCTACGTGGCCTGCATGGTCATCGCGATCGTCCTGCTCGCACTTTTTCCAGCGCTCGCCACCTGGTTGCCGAACGCCGTGATGGGACAGGCATACTGAACCATCGTTCCCGCGCATCGATCGACGGAGCCCGGCAGTGTGAGCAGAATCAGCTTCTTCAACGACATCCTCGCCTCGGTGTTCGCCGGTGGTCCGACCGAAGCCGCGGGCGAGGCGGCGGATGACGACACGGGCACGTTCGTCGATCTCTGCGACGCCCTCTTGTCCGAGCGGGGGGAGCTGTCGGGGAACCGGCTTTCCCGCGCCATCCTCGGGCGCTTCGAGGCGGCGTCGGACGACGAGCGGCTGGCGTTCTTCGAGCTCCTGGCCACGCGCTTCGACATCAGCGCGCAGCACGCGCTGCGCGCGGCCGAACGTCACGCCGCGTCGCCGAGCAGCGAACGGCTGGAGATTCTCCGGGACGCCGTCGAGCCGCGCCGCCAGGAACTCTTCAGGCGCATCAACCGCGTGCCCGGGGCGACGGCAAGGCTCGTGCGCATGCGCGAGAGTCTGCTCGCCGTGCTACCGAGCCATCCCGATCTCGGACGCATCGACCTGGACTTCCGTCACCTCTTCCGCGCGTGGTTCAACCGCGGCTTCCTCGTGCTTCGCGAGATCGGCTGGTCGACGCCCGCCAACGTGCTCGAGAAGATCATCGCCTACGAGGCGGTACACGCCATCCGCGACTGGTCGGCGCTGCGCTCGCGGCTCGAACCGGATGATCGTCGCTGCTTCGCGTTCTTCCATCCGGCCATGCCGGACGAGCCGCTGATCTTCGTCGAGGTCGCCCTGACGCGCTCCAATCCCCATACCGTGGGCGAGGTGCTGCGACCCGATCGGGTCGTGCTCGCGACGACCGACGTCGACACCGCCGTGTTCTACTCGATCTCCAACTGTCAGAAGGGTCTCGCCGGCATCTCCTTCGGCAATTTCCTGATAAAGCAGGTGGCCTCCGAGCTCGCCCGCGAGCTGCCCGGGCTGACGACGTTCCGCACGCTGTCGCCGGTGCCGGGGTTCATGCGCTGGGTGAATTCCCGGAACGTCGGGGAAGGCGAGGCCGACTCGCCGGTGCCGGAGAAGGCGCCCGCGGCGGTGCCCTTGACCGCGGCTGCGGCCGCGCCTGCGGCCGCGCCTGCGGCCGCGTCGCTCGATGCCGAGCTCGAGGCGGCGCTGACGCTCGCCCGGCGGGTCGCGGCCAGCGAGGAGCTGGCCCTCGATGACGGCGAGCGCCTGCGGTTGCGTCGGCTCGTCGCGCACTACCTCGTGCGCGAGAAGCGCGCCGACGGCCAGCCACTCGATCCGGTCGCGCGCTTCCACCTCGGAAACGGGGCGAGTCTCGACGACATCCTGCCCGGCGCGGACGTGTTCCGCAAGGCGCTCGCACAGTCGGCGGGCTCGATGGTCAGCTACCTGTACGACCTCGATCGGGTCACGGCCAACCACGAGGCCTACGCCGGGCCGCGCGAGGTCGTGACCTCGGGCGAGGTCGGCGCGATCCTCGCGCCGCGTCGCGCGCTGAAGAGGCGAGCCTGATGGCGCCGACCGAGGAAGGACCGGGAGCGCCCGAGGCGCGTCCCGGGCCGGACGTGCCGCTCGACCCGACCGGCAATCCGCTCTACGACGCGATCCTGGTCGGACGCGAGCGCGGCGACGGGCAGCTGCTGGAGCGGGCCGACGGCAGCACCCTGGACGACGCCGACTTCCTCGCGCTGGCCGGACGCTACGCGAACGTCCTGCTGGACGCGGGCGTCGGTCCGGGCGATCGGGTCGCCGTGCAGGTCTCGAAGAGTCCTGAGGCGCTCGCGCTTTACGTCGCCTGCGTTCGGGCGGGGGCCGTGTTCCTGCCGCTGAACACCGCCTACACCGAGCGCGAGCTCGCCTACTTCGTCGGCGATGCCGAGCCCGCGGCTCTGGTCGTCGACCCGGCCGACGAGTCGTTGGGCGGGCGACTCGTCGCCGGAACGCTCGCGCGCGTGCTGACGCTCGGGGCGGATGGTGGCGGTTCGCTCGCCGAGCATGCCGTCGACGTCGACGCGATGGACGGCGCCGTGCCGCGGGCGGTGGACGATCTCGCCGCGATCCTCTACACGTCCGGCACCACCGGGCGCTCGAAGGGGGCGATGCTCACGCAGGACAACCTGCTGTCCAACGCGCGCACGCTGGTGCGGGCCTGGGCGTTCACGCCGCGCGACGTCCTCTTGCACGCGCTGCCGATCTTCCACACCCACGGTCTGTTCGTCGCCTGTCACACGACGTTGCTCTCGGGTGCGCGGATGATCTTCCTGCCGGGCTTCGACGTCGACGAGGTGCTTGCCGCGCTGCCGCGCGCGAGCGTGCTGATGGGAGTGCCGACCTTCTACACCCGGCTCCTCGACGAGCCGCGCTTCGAGCGCTCGCTGGCGAACGGCGTGCGGCTGTTCGTCTCGGGCAGCGCACCGCTGCTCGCCGCCACTCATCAGGCGTTCGAGGCCCGCACCGGGCAGCGTATCCTCGAGCGCTACGGCATGACCGAGACCAACATGAACTGTTCCAACCCGTACGCCGGAGAGCGCGTCGCGGGTACGGTCGGCCCGCCGCTGCCAGGTGTCGAGATCCGCGTGCGTGACGACGGCGGGCGCGACGTGCCGAACGGCGAGGTCGGCACGCTCGAGGTGCGCGGGCCGAACGTCTTCGCCGGCTATTGGCGGATGCCGGAGAAGACCGCCGAGGAGCTCCTGCCGGACGGCTATTTCGTGACCGGGGATCTCGCCACCGTGGACGACGCGGGTTACGTGACGATCGTCGGACGCGGCAAGGACCTGGTCATCTCGGGCGGTTACAACATCTACCCCAGGGAGATCGAGATGGCGCTCGACGCCGTGGACGGCGTGCTGGAATCGGCCGTCGTCGGCGCGCCGCACGGCGACCTCGGCGAGGGTCTGGTCGCGTTCGTGGTGTCGGACGCCTCGGCGGAGGGGCGCGCCCTGGACGAGAAGGGCATCACGCGCGCGCTCGAGGAGTCGCTGGCGCGTTTCAAGCGACCGCGGCGGGTCGTGCTCGTCGACGCGTTGCCGAGAAACACGATGGGCAAGGTGCAGAAGGCGGAGTTGCGCGGCCGCGTCGCCGATGTCTTCGCGACCTGATCGCGTGCCCCGGGGTGGCCGTTCCGGGAAGCTCCGGATCACGGGCCGACTCGAGGCGACTCCGGGGGGCTCGGACAAGGGGCCGGGGAAGCGGGGCCGGGGATCGTTCCCCGGCCCACCCCAGTCGTCGCGCGATCCCTCGGATGCACGACCTGCCCTCCGCCTTTCCCTGACGGACGGCGCGCCATTCTTGCCGATGACTTGCACCTCGTAACGACCCGGACGTGACGTTCGTTGAACATCGGGCGGCCGAAGTGCGGCGTCGGTCCGGTCCTGGCGCGGACAAGTGCAGATCCGGTCGCGTGCGCGAGGGGCTCGCCACAGGAGCGGGTCGGCGCGGATTCGTCCGACGCCATCACGTACCGGTCGGGCCCACGCGGTCCGTTCCATCGCCCCGGTCGGAGCGGTCTCGCCGATCGGGCGTTCCGGGTACCGCGCTCCGCGACGACCTTCCCGGCCACCGCGGAACGTCACGCGGCGTGGTGGATCAGCGGACGAGTCGATCGCTCGCCTGGCGCGCGAGTTCGAGCGCGCGTTCGGGCCGTTGCGTGCGCACGTAGGCGACGAGTTCGAAGCCACGCCGCTCGAGCTTGTCCTCGCGCCAGTGGTTGGCGCTGCGGAACGGCAGGACGAGCAACCCGAACACGGCGAGCAGGGCGAAGCCGATCGCCGCCGTCCTCGTCGCGAACGTGGCCGCGCCGCCGGCGTCGTACCAGGCCACTCCGGTCACGGCGAGACCGGCGAGCACGGCGATGGCGAACAGCGCGTAGACGAGCGCCGTGCCGAACAGGTGCCGGTGGATCAGCCAGGGCAGCGTCGCGAAGAGTGCTCCCCACGATCCGCCTTGACGAACCGTCTGCGGGCGTCCATCCGGCGACGGTGCGGCGAACACCGCGAACTCCGTGTCGCCGGCCCGCCCGTCGGAGAGCTCGAGCGGCTGATCGGTGGCGACCGCGAACGCGTGCTCCTGCCCGTTCGAGGCGACATCGGCCTCTCCGGGCTCCCTCTCGAGCTCGTCTTCGAGCGCGGCACGCCCCGCCGTGCCATCCTCGCCGTCGTCGACCTCTCGGTCTCGGCCGACCCGGCGTGTCGGTAACGTGTCCGTCGGATCGTGGGAGATGACGGCGTCGGGATCGCTGCCCGGCAACTCCTCGGCCTGACGGTGGAGCTCGCGCGTCAGCGCGTCCGCATCGCTCTCCAGATCGGGGGGATTCCGCGACGGTGCCGCGAGACTCTCGCGTTCTGCCCGATAGGCCTCGTCCAGCCAGTCGAGATCGCCCAGGCCGCGGTCGGGTGTCGGTCGTCGCCCGGGGTCGAGGGCGATCGTGTCGTCGATGCCGATGTCGTCCGCCTCGATCGTCTCGACCACGCTGTCGTCGGCCGGATCGGACTCGTCGATCGCTTCGTCGTGGCGCGCGCCCACGGGCACGAGTCCGGTGGTCGATCCGGCTTCGTCGCCGGGGCGATCGGCGGTCGCGACGGCCTCCGTGAACGGCTCGTCGAGTCCGTCGCGAGCCTCCGGAGCGAATTCGTCGACGGGCCCGTCGTGGCTCGCTTCGCGGCCTTCCCCGTACCGCTCGTCCGACGGTCCGGCGAGGGGCTCGCTCGCGGGTCCGTCCTCGGAGCGTGCCGCCGCGGCTTCCGCCCGAGCGTCGTCGGCAGCGTCGTCCGCGGGGACGCTCGCGGTGGATTCGTCGTGGCGATCGGCATCGTCGCCGTCGGACAGGTCGTGCTCGTCGGTGGTCAATTCCGCCCCGTGGTCCGACTCGCCCGCGCGGTGCAGGTCCGCCGGGTCGGGATCGTGCGTCGCGTCGTCGCGAAGATCGAGCGCGGCGCGTGCAGGCACGCCGGTGCGGTGCATCGTGCCCTTGTCGTGCATGCTTCCGGGCAGCGCGGTGGCCCCGCTTTCCCGACCCGCGGCGATGGAGGCCACGCTGCCGTCGCCGATCTCGGGAAGCCCCTCGAACTCGATGGGCTCGAGCTTCAGCTCGTCGGGAATCGCCGCGACCTCGGGCGACTCGGCATCGGACTCTCCGCCCTCCTTCAGAAGCTCCTCGACACGCAGGTTGGTATAGAGGTAGCGCGCTTCGTCATGGTCATCGTTGGCGAGCGCGCAGGCACGTGCCCAGATGTGCGGCCGCCGATTCTCGGAGTTGAGCTCGTCGGTCGCCTTCTGGTAGAGCTCTTCGTCGATCATGGCGTGGGGTCGATCACGTCGGAGCGGAGGCGCCTGAGCCGGGGAGCCCGATTCTAGGCGGGGGGCTCGAGGGGTTCAAGCCTGTCGCCGCCGGCTCCGCGTCTGTAACCGAGGGCCAGGCACAGCGCCTGGGCGACGCAGAGACTCGCGTCGAGCGAGCGGAAGTCGCCGGTCTCGGCGTCGCGCACGGCCAGCACCGTGTCCGCGTCGGCCGCACTCGGCGCGTCGTCGTCGTCGGTGAGCAGCAGCACGCGCGCCCCCCGCGCACGCGCGCCGGCGACGATCTCGCGGACCGGGTGCGCGTACGGAGCGAAGGTCACCGCGACGAGCAGGTCGTCGGCGACGATCGTGCCCGCCTGCTCGAGATGCATGAGTCCGACACCGTCGATCGCGTGGCAACGCACGCCGAGCCGGGCCAGCGAGTAGGCGAGGTAGGCGACGACGGGAAACGCGCGGCGCACGCCGCAGACATGGACCGCGTCGGCCATGTCGAGCAGCTCGACGGCACGCTCGAGCCGTGTCGGTTCCAGCGTGTCGGCCAGTCGCCCGAGCGCGTCGCGTTGCGCGTCGGCAAGCTCCTGCACGAAGGCCAGGGCGGTCCCGGCGTCGGCATCGCCACGCGCGTCGCGAAGCTGGCGAAACCGCGCCCCGTAGTCGCCGTAGTGGCGATGCAGGTGCGCCTTGTAGAGCTTCTGCATCGCCGAGAAGCCGTCGAATCCGAGTTCGCGGGCGAAGCGCACGAGGGTGGACGGCGGCACGCCCGCCTTGTCCGCGATGACCGCGACGGTGTCGAGCGCCACCGACTGCGGGCGCTCGAGCACGTAGCGACGGACCTCGCGCAGGCGCGGGCTGAGCGCGTCGTCGCCGCCGAGCAGCCGCTCGCGCAGCTCCGAGAGAGTCCGGGGCGTCATGAGGGAAGACGCTACCACGGAATGAAACGGACGTTTCAGGGAGCTCTTGCGACGAAAGATATTTTTCACTATCGTCGGAGCGAGTCGAGCAGGCGCGCGGGGGCGACGAGCGGTGGAGAAGCGGGAACTGACGACGGCCCAGGCGCTGGTGCGGCACCTCGCCGTCCAGCGCACGCAGGTCGACGGGCCGGACGGACGGCCCGTCGAGGTGCCGCTGTTCGCGGGCGTCTGGTCGATCTTCGGTCACGGCAACGTGCCGGCGCTCGGCGAAGCGCTCGCCGGCGTGCGCGACACCTTGCCGACCTGGCGCGGTCAGTCCGAACAGGGCATGGTCCACGCCGCCACCGCCTACGCCAAGCAGATGCGTCGTCGGCGGATGATGGCGTGCACCAGTTCGGTCGGCCCCGGTGCGACCAACATGCTGACCGGGGCGGCCACCGCTCACGTCAACCGTCTGCCGGTACTGCTGCTGCCGGGCGACGTGTTCGCGCGGCGCGCCGGTGCTCCGGTCCTGCAGGAGCTGGAACGCGCCGAGGACGCCTCCGTCAACGTCAACGACTGCTTCCGCCCGGTCTCGGCCTATTTCGATCGCCTGCTCCGACCGGAGCAGCTGCTGACCAGCCTGCCGCGGGCGATCGAGACGCTGACCAGCCCGGACGCCTGCGGCCCGGCGACCCTCGCGCTGCCCCAGGACGTGCAGGCCGAGCGGTTCGCCGTTCCGGCGTGGTTCCTCGAGCCGCGGCTGCACCGGCCCGTTCGCCTCGGCGCCGATCCGGCGGCGCTGCTGGAGGCGGCCGCGGCGATCCGCGCGGCGGAGCGCCCGGTCATCGTCGCCGGGGGCGGCGTTCACTACGCCGGAGCGGTGTCGACGCTCCGCTCGTTCGCGACCCGGCTGGGCGTTCCCGTGCTCGAGACCAGCGCGGGCAAGGGCGCGCTTCGCCACGACGACCCGCTCAACGGTGGCGGCATCGGTGTGGTCGGTGCGAGCTCGGCCAACGCGCTCGTCGCCGAGAGCGATCTGGTCATCGCCGTCGGCACGCGCCTGTCGGACTTCACGACCGGCTCGCGGAGCGTGCTCGGGCACCTCCGCACGCCGCAGCTCAACATCAACGTGGCCGCGCTCGACGCGCACAAGCACGGCGCGAGGGCGCTTCGCGGCGACGCCCGACGCACGCTGGAGGAGCTCGATGCCGCGCTCGCCGGCCACCGTGTCGATGCCGCCTGGGCGACGCGCCTGGCGGAGCTTCGCGGCGGCTGGGCGGATACGGTCGCCGCGGCCGTCGGGCCGACCTCGTCCGGCGCCGACGCGCTGCCGTCAGACGCGCAGGTGACCGGCCGGATCGTCGCTTCCTGCGATCCCGAGCGCGACGTGCTCGTCGTCGCCGCCGGCTCGATGCCTGCCGAGGGCATGAAGATCTGGCGCACGAACCACGACCGTGGCTACCACAGCGAGTACGGGTTCAGCTGCATGGGCTACGAGATCGCCGGCGGCGTCGGCGTCGCGATGGCCGAGGATGAGCTCGCCGCGCGCGTGAGCGCGGACGCCGCGTCCGGGGCCCGACGGGGCGAGATCTACGTGGTCGTCGGCGACGGCAGCTACCTGATGCTCAATTCCGACCTGCTGACCGCGGTCGCGCTCGGACACAAGCTCGTGCTCGTCGTGCTGGACAACCGCGGCTTCGGGTGCATCAACCGCCTGCAGGGCGCCTGCGGCCAGGCACCGTTCAACAACCTGCTCGACGACGGCACGGCGACCGCGCGGGACGGCGACTACCCGAAGGTGGACTTCGCCGCGCACGCCGCCGCTCTCGGCGCACGGGCCGAGCACGTGAGTGGTCTCGACGAGCTCGACGCGGCGCTCGCCCGGGCGCGCGCGAGCGACGTGACCAGCTGCCTCGTGATCGACACGAACGCGCGCGACTCGACCGGTGGCGGCAGCTGGTGGCAGGTCGGCATTCCCGAGGTCTCCGGCTCCGACGCCGTGCTCGCCGCCCGCCGTGACTGGCAGGAAGCGAACGACGACGTGCAGGCGTACTGAGTGAGCACCTCCGACGAGGGCGGCCCGGCACGAGCGATCTGTCTCGGGCGCGCCGGGCTCGACCTGTACGCACGCGAGCGCGACGTACCGTTCGCCGAGGCGACGACGTTCGAGAAGCACGTCGGCGGGTCACCGGCCAACATCGCCTTCGGGCTCGCCCGGCTCGGTGTCCGGACGGCGTTCGTCGGTCGTGTCTCCGACGACATGATCGGCCGCTGGGTGCGCGACGCGCTCGCCGCCGAGGGGATCGACGTCCGCGCCGTCGCGCTCGACGCGAGCGGCACCCGCACTTCGCTCGCGGTCACCGAGATGCGCGCCGAGGACTGCGGCGTCGTGATCCATCGGCATGCCGCGGCCGATCTCGCGCTCTGCACGAACGATCTCGATCGTGACGCGCTCGCCGCCTGCGAGCTGCTGGTGCTCTCGGGGACCGCGCTCGCCGCTGAGCCCTCGCGCGGCGCCGCGCTAGAGGCGGCACGGCTCGCCCGCGCGGGCGGCGCGCGCGTCGTGCTCGATCTCGATTATCGCGCGTACACCTGGCCATCGCTCGACGAGGCGCGCGACGTCTACGGTCGCGCGGCGCGCGGTGCCGACGTCGTCATCGGCAACGACGAGGAGATCGACGTGCTGCGTCCGACGGCGCTCGCCGCGGGCGACGACCGGGCGCTCGTCGCCGCGCTGCACGCCTGGGGCGTGTCGCTGGTCTGCCTCAAGGCGGGAGCGGCGGGTTCGACCGCCTGGCCCGCAGACTCCGAGCCCGTGCACCAGCGAGCCTTCCCGGTCGACGCCCTCAAGCCGTTCGGCGCGGGCGATGCCTATGCCGCGGCACTCGCCGCGGGACTGCTCGCCGGCGAGCCGCTCGACGCCACGCTCGAGCGCGCCGCCGCCGCCGCGGCGATCGTGGTGGCGAGCCCGAGCTGCGGCGACGCGTCACCGACCCGCGCCGCCATCGACGCGTTCGTCGCCCGCGCCCGCCGGACCGGCGAGGCACCCGCGTCCACCCCCTCCATCACGCCCGACGACCGGCACGCCGATGCCGTCGGCGCCGACACCTGAACCGCGAGGCATCCATGGCAAGGCACATCCCCGCCCACGACAACGCCAACCGCCCGATCGTCGCCGAAGACGACGCGACCGTGCCGCTGATCTACTTCAACCGTCTCGTGCTCGGCGAGGGCGAGTCGCACACGTACCGGCTCGGCGCCCACGAGAGCTGCGTGGTGCCGGTCACCGGGCGCTGCGCGGTGAGCGTCGGCGGTGAGACCTTCGCGGGCATCGGCACGCGTTCGCACCTGTGGGAGGGCGTGCCGAACGGTGTCTACGTGCCGCCCGACGCCGAGTGCACCGTGACCGCCGAGGGCGGTGCGGCGGAGGTGTTCGTCGCCGGTGGCCGCGTCGACGACGGGATCGACCGGGCGGCGCTCGAACCGTTCGCCATCCGCGACGACGACGTCGACATCGTCCAGTACGGCTCGGACGACACGAAGACGCACCGCAAGATCAAGCACGTGCTCGGTCAGGCGAACGTGTCGCGTCGCGGGCGGCTGCTCGTGAGCGAGCTGTTCACGGTCGGGCAGGGCGGCTGGTCGGGTTTTCCGCCGCACAAGCACGACTCCGATCGCTCCGACGCGGACGGCCTCGTCGAGACCCGCTTCGAGGAGGTCTACCAGTTCCGCTTCAACCCCGGCGAGGGCTTCGGCTGCCAGTTCGACTACCTCGAGGACGGCGGCGGCGGGGAAGGGCTCGCGGGACGCCCGCACCACATCCGCGACGGCGACACCTACCTGATCGACCGGGGTTACCACCCCTGCGTCGTCGCACCGGGGTACGAGATGTATTATTTCACGATCATCGTCGGCGAGACCTCGCAGTCGCTCGTGCAGTACTTCGAGCCGACCCATGCTCACCAGATCGAGACGATCCCGGGCATCAAGGACATGATATCGAAGTTCCGCTGAACTCGCCCGGAGCCCGACGGGAAACTCACCGATGCGCGCCACCCTCGCCGAGCTGTTGCCCCCTGCCGTCGCCGGCGGCTACGCCGTGCCCTGCTTCAACGTGTTCGGGTTCGACGAGGCGCTCGCGTGCGTGCGGGCCGCCGAGACGCTCGACGCGCCGGTGATCCTCGCCACGAACCGCGAGATGGTGGCCTTCACCGGCGTCGAGCAGCTGGGCGCCCAGCTCGGGCGACTCGCCGAGGACGCCCGCGTGCCGGTCTGCGCCCACCTCGATCACTCGGACGATGTCGCGCTCATCCGTCGCGCCGTCGAGAGCGGCTACTCCTCCGTCATGTACGACGGCTCCCAGCTCCCGCTCGCCGACAACATCGCGGCCTGCCGCGCGGTGGTCGAGCACGCGCACGCGCACGGCGTGTCGGTGGAGGGCGAGATCGGTTCGGTGCCCTACAGCGAGGGGCGGGCGCACGTGCGCGACGAGCTGACCGATCCCGACGAGGCGGAGCGCTTCGCCGCGAAAAGCGGCGTCGATGCGGTCGCGGTGGCCGTCGGCAACGTCCACCGGCTGCGCGAGGCGAGCTCGACGATCGACTTCGAGCGGCTCGCGAGCATCCGCGGACGCGTGTCGCAGCCGCTCGTCATCCATGGTGCCAGTGGCGTCGCCGACGAGGACCGGCGGCGGCTCGCCGGCGCCGGCATCGCGAAGTTCAACATCGGCACGAGCCTCCGGCAGAGCTTCGCGCGCGCGCTCAGGGCGTCGCTCGCGAGCGACCCCGAGCAGTTCGACCGGTTGACGCTGTTCGCGCCCGTCGTCGACGCTCTCGCCGCGACGGCGGGGTCGCATCTCGAGGTGCTCGGCGCCGCCGGCCGGGCCGCCGACCAGGCCGCGGCTCGGACCGCCGCTCGGACCGCCGCTCGGACCGCCGCTCGGACCGCCGCTCGGGCCGCCGCTCCGGCTGCCGGGTCCGGCGTCGCGACCACGGACGGCGTTGCCGGCGATGTCGACGGCACGCCTGGCGCTCCCTCTTCCCGCAACGGACAACCCGCCCGATGAGCTACCCGACCGGCAACGCCCCCTGCTCCTGGGGCGTGGAATTCGGTGACGATCCGCGCAACCCCCCGTGGCAGCGCGTGCTCGACGAGGCGCGCGAGGCGGGCTACACCGGCATGGAGCTCGGCCCGCTCGGCTTCCTGCCGGAGGACCCGACAGTCCTCGCCGAGGCCATGGCGAAGCGCGGCATGACGCTGACCGCCGCGGTCATGTTCCGCCCGCTGCACGACCCGGACGCGTTCGGTGACATCCTCGACGTCACCCATCGCACCTGCCGGAACCTCCGCGCGCTCGGTGCCGGGCAGTTCGTGCTGATAGACAGCATCAGCGAACGCCGCGTGCCGACGGCCGGTCGTCCGGACGAGGCCGAGCGGCTCACCGGCGACGAGCTCGCCGGGCTGCACGCCCGCATCCGCGAGGTCGCGACGATCGCTCGCGACGAGTACGGCGTGACGGTCTCGATGCACGCCCACGCGGCCGGCTTCGTCGAGTTCGAGGACGAGATCGATCGCCTGATGGACGCGGTGCCCGCCGAGCTCCTCGGTCTCTGCGTCGACACCGGCCACTGCGAGTACGCGCGCACCGATCCGGTCGCGCTGTACCGTCGCTACCACCAGCGCGTGCCGTACGTGCATTACAAGGACATCGATCCGGCGGTGCGCGACGCGGTCGTGGCGAACCGCACCGGTTTCTACGACGCCTGCGCCCAGGGCCTGTTCTGCAACCTCGGCGACGGTGTCGTCGATTTCGCGGGCTTTCGCGATGCACTCGCCGAGCACCGCTTCGCCGGCTGGGGCACGGTCGAGCAGGACTGCGATCCGACCGCCGGCAACCCGGTCGTGGACGACGCGCGGGCCAACATGGCGCACCTGCGTGCCGTCGGCATCGCCCCGTGAAGGGGCGTATCGCCTGGGGCATGATCGGCGGCGGCGAGGGCAGCCAGATCGGCGACGCGCACCGCATCGCGGCGTCGATGGACGGGCTGTTCTCGCTCGCGGCGGCGGTGCCCGACATCGACCCCGAGAAGGGGCGCGCGTTCGCGAAGCGGCTCGGCGTCGCCGACGATCGCGCGTACGCCACGTGGGAAGCGTTGGTCGAGGGAGAGGCCGATCGCACGGACGGCGTCCGGGTGGTGACGGTCGCGACACCGAACGCCACCCACTATCGGATCGCGCGGGCTTGTCTCGAGGCCGGACTGCACGTGCTCTGCGAGAAGCCGCTGACGATGACGGTCAGAGAGGCGGTGGCGCTCCGCGATCTCGCCGCGAAGCGCGAGCTCGTGCTCGGCGTCAACTTCGGCTACACCGGCTACCCGATGGTACGCCAGGCGCGGGCGATGGTCGCCCGCGGCGAGCTCGGCGACATCCGTCTCGTGCGTGCCCAGTTCGCCCACGGTCACCATTCGGACGCCGCCGACATGGACAACCCGCGCGTGCGCTGGCGCTACGATCCGACCCAGGCCGGCGTCTCGTCGGTACTCGCCGACTGCGGCATCCACGCCCAGCACATGGCCGGCTGGGTGCTCGGCCAGCGGGTCGCGCGCCTGTCGGCGCACTACGTCTCGGCCGTCGCCGGGCGCGAACTGGAGGACGACGCGAGCGTTCACGCCGAGCTCGACGGCGGCACCGTGACGCGGCTCTGGACGAGCGCCGTGGCACTCGGTCGCATGCACGGGCTGGAGCTCGAGGTGTTCGGCTCGACAGGAGCGGTCGCGTGGCGTCAGGAGCAGCCCAACCAGCTCGCCCACACGCCGCTGGGCCAGCCGGTGCGGACGCTGGAACGTGGTCAGGACGGACTGCACGAGGAGGCACGCGACGCCGCGCGCATCGCGATCGCCCACCCCGAGGGCATGCTCGAGGCGTTCGCCAACGTCTACCGCGACCTGCACGGCGCGATCGCCGGGCGGGGCAAGGCACGCTCCGCGGCGCTCGGGCGACTGCCGTCGGCCGAGGACGGGGTCGAGATGGTCCGCTTCGTCCGGCAGGCGACGCGTTCGGCGAAGCAACGGAGCAGGTGGGTGACGATGCGCTGAACCCGGCGCGACGTCACCCGGCACGCACACGCCACGGCACACGTGGCGGTGACAGAGGCCCGCCTTCGGCGGGTGGACAACCCGGAGAGGAGAGAGAACGGCATGAAGAGCAACTGGAAGAGACTGGCCCTGGCGTCCGCCGTGGCGGCGGCATCGCTCGCGGGCGCGGCGGGCACGGCGCAGGCGGAGGGGGAGAAGTTCATCCTCGTCAGCCACGCTCCGGACTCGGACTCGTGGTGGAACACCATCAAGAACGGCATCGCGCTCGCCGGCGAGCAGCTCGGCGTCGAGGTCGAGTACCGGAACCCGCCGACCGGCGACATCGCCGACATGGCGCGCATCATCGAGCAGGCGGCGGCGTCCGCTCCGGACGGCATCATCACGACGCTCGCCGACCCCGACGTCCTGTCCCAGCCGATCAGGGACGCGGTCGACAACGGTATCCCGGTCATCATCATCAACTCCGGCACGCCCGAGCAGGCGGCCGACGTCGGTGCGCTGATGTACGTCGGGCAGCCGGAGTACGACGCGGGTCTCGCCGCCGGTCAGCGCGCCAAGCGCGACGGCATCGGCTCGTTCCTCTGCGTCAACCACGTCATCTCGAACCCGGTCGTGGCCGAGCGCTGCGCGGGCTTCGCCGACGGGCTCGGCGTCGAACTCGGAGACTCGATGATCGACTCCGGCCAGGACCCGGCGGAGATCAAGAACAAGGTCAAGGCTTACCTGCAGGCCAACCCCGACACCGACGCGATCCTGACGCTCGGGCCGACCTCGGCCGATCCGACGATCGACGCGCTGAAGGAGAACGGCATGGCCGGCGACATCTACTTCGGCACGTTCGACCTCGGTACCGAGATCGTCAAGGGCATCAAGGACGGCACGATCCGCTGGGGTATCGATCAACAGCCCTTCCTGCAGGCCTACCTGCCGGTCATCGTGCTCGCCAACTACCAGCGCTACGGCGTGCTCCCGGGCAACAACATCAACTCCGGCCCCGGGTTCGTGACCGCCGACGCGCTCGGCAAGGTCGAGGAGTTCGCGGGCGAGTACCGCTAGCGCGCCGTCGGCGCGTTCGCAGTCGCCCCCGGGGGGCCGGTCACGACCGACCTGTCCCGGGGACGACCGCCCGGGGCGCCACCGAGGGCGCCACCGAGGGCGCTGCTACCGAAGGCGTCATCCAGGGCGCCGCCACGGCCGCCACCGGAGCGCTCGGCGCCCCGCTTGCCCTTCGGCGAGCGGGGCGTGGCGGCGCTTCGGCACCGAGGCGGCGTTCCGTCCACCCGTATCGAGGAGACATCCGATCATGAGCAACGACACCGATCCCGGTTCACCGAACGAATCGCCGGACGCGGCTTCCTCCGACGAACGCGTGCAGCGCCGCTCGGCCTTCCGCGAGGCGCTGATCCGACCCGAACTCGGCGCGATCTGCGGCACGATCCTCGTGTTCGTGTTCTTCGCGTCCGTCGCCGGGGACTCGGGCATGTTCTCGTCGCAGGGCGTGCTGAACTGGTCGGTGGTCTCCGCGCAGTTCGCGATCATCGCCGCCGGTGCCTGCCTGCTGATGATCGCCGGGGAGTTCGACCTGTCGGTCGGCTCGATGATCGGCTTTTCCGGGATCGTCATCGCCTTGGTGACGGTTACCTTCGATCAGCCGATGTGGGTGGCGATCCTGGTCGCCTTCGCCGTCTCGATGGCGATCGGCTGGCTCAACGGCTACCTGGTCATCCGCACCGGTCTGCCCTCGTTCATCGTCACGCTCGCCTTTCTCTACATCCTCCGCGGGCTGACCATCTTCCTGTCGATCGCGACCACCAACAAGACCATCATCGGCGGCCTCAAGGAGCGCGCCGAGGGCGACTGGCTGGCCCCGCTGTTCGGCGGCAAGCTGTTCGGCGGCCTGTTCACCTGGCTCGCCGACATGGGCTGGATCGAGACGTTCTCGCGCGGCACGCGCGCCGGCCAACCGATCGTGGACGGCATCCCGATGCTGATCGTCTGGGCGCTGGGCCTGGTGCTGTTCGCCCACATCCTGCTGACCCGCACGCGCTTCGGCAACTGGATCTACGCCGCCGGCGGCGATGCCCAGGCCGCCCGCTACACCGGCGTACCGGTCAACCGGGTCAAGATCCTGATGTTCGTGTTCACCGCGTTCTGCGCGACGGTCTTCGCCACCTGCCAGGTCATCGAGTTCGGCTCGGCGGCGGCCGATCGGGGGCTTCTCAAGGAATTCGAGGCGATCATCTCGGTGGTCATCGGCGGGGCGCTCCTGACCGGCGGCTACGGCTCGGTCATCGGTGCGGCGCTCGGTGCGCTGATCTTCGGCGTGGTCCAGCAGGGTCTGTTCTTCGCCAACGTGGAGAGCTCGCTGTTCCGGGTCTTCCTCGGCGGGATACTCCTCCTGGCTGTGATACTGAACACCTACATCCGACGCCTGATCACGGGGGAGCGCTGAGATGAGCGACGCACCGCTGATCGAGATGGTCGACATCGAGAAGCGCTTCGGTTCGGTCATCGCCCTGGCCGGCGTGTCCGTCGCCATCCGCGCCGGGGAATGCCACTGTCTCCTCGGGGACAACGGGGCCGGGAAGTCGACCTTCATCAAGACGCTCTCCGGTGTGCATCAGCCGACCTCGGGCGAGATCCGCTTCGAGGGGGTGCCGCTCCGCTTCGCGAACGCGCGCGCGGCGATCGACGCGGGCATCGCCACCGTGTACCAGGATCTCGCGATGATTCCGCTGATGTCGGTGACGCGGAACTTCTGGATGGGGCGCGAGCCGCAGAAGCGGATCGGGCCGTTCAAGTGGTACGACAGCGAGCGGGCGAGTCGCGTGACGATGGCCGAGATGGCGCGCATGGGCATCAACCTGCGCGCGCCCGATCAGGCCGTCGGGACGTTGTCCGGCGGCGAGCGGCAGACCGTGGCGATCGCGCGGGCCGTGCATTTCGGGGCGCGCGTGCTGATCCTCGACGAGCCGACGTCGGCGCTCGGTGTCCGGCAGACGGCGAACGTCCTGCAGACGATCGACACGGTCAGGAACGCCGGAGTCGGCGTCGTCTTCATCACTCACAACGTGCGCCACGCGATGGCCGTGGGAGACCGGTTCACGGTGCTCAACCGCGGACGCACGCTCGGCACGGCCGTGCGCGGCGAGGTCACGATCGAGGCGCTGCAGGACATGATGGCCGGCGGGCAGGAAATGGCCGAGCTCGCCGGTTCCCTCGGCGGGACGGTCTAGGCACCCTGCGACGGGCCCGGCGCCGCGGCCCCTTTCCTCCGACCTGTCGCGCGGTCTCGTCGCGGCGCCGACCCCGGCGAGCGGACCTGCGTCGCGAGCACATGTCCACCGTGTCACCGCTTTGACGGTCGGTTGTCAGAAAATTGACGGCACACTACGCGCTCCCCGATCACCCACGGAGAGATCACGCGATGAAGACCCCTTCCCGCGAGCCTGTTCGACGTGTCCGAAGCATCGGCGGCGACCGCCCGCGCGGCCCGTCCACCGCTGCCGCCGGCCTCGTCGCCGCCTGCGGGTTCGCCCTCGCGACACCGTGGGCGAGCGCGCAGGCCGCCGACGCCGCACCGCTCGCCCAGGCGGTACCGGTCGCCGGCACGGCGACCTCGGCGCTGGGCCCGCAACCGGGAGGCGCCGGCGGCTGCGATCCCGCCCACGACACCTGGGCGTTCCTCGATCACCCGCGTCGCAGGCTCGCGCATGCCGACGTCACCGGCAACGATTTCCAGGGCTGGTGCAACCCCGGTGGTGGCATCACGACCAGGACCTACACGACACCCGGCTGGGCGGGGGACGCCGTCGTGAACACCGGTGTGCCGGGCGCCAACTTCTGGATCGACTGGAAGAATGCCGGTGCACGTGAAGGTGGTCACGCCGAGTTCGACATCTCGATGTCCCGCGATCGCTGGCAGTCGCCCGAACTGGGATTCGGCTTCACGACGCTCGAGACGGCACTCGCTTCCGGGCGGACGCTCGCCCTGAGCGCGCGCGGGCGCTGGATGGAGAGCCGCTACACCGGCAGTGCGGAGCCGGTCGGCAAGAGCCATGTCCAGACCATCATCTGGCTGACGCGCGATGCGGGAGATCCGACGAACTCCGGTCGCGACGCCCGAGGCGTCTGCGTCGATCGCCAGTCCGTCGACATCACCGTGGTGGAGTGGATGCCGGCCGCGCAGCGCGAGGACTACCGCACGCTGACGTATGTCAACCCTGTCACCCGCTGGGTGCGATCGTACGACAGCGGTGGCGTGTCGTACCAGATCTACGCGCGCGAGCCGGGCGACATCTGCGAGAGCGCCTCCTACCTCGCCGTGCGCGACGACAACGGTTTCGGACCGGACTCGGCGGCGAGCGTGGTCGATGCCGGCGCCGTCATCGACGCGTTGCTCGAGGTGGGCGCCCCGTTCGACAAGAGCTGGCACGTCAGCTCGCTCGGCTGGGAGATCACCGGCGCATCGGCCGACCAGAGCGACGTCCGGCTCGGCGACAGCGCCGGCAAGTTCGTGTTCGAGTGCTACTCGATCCCGAGTCTCGTGGACGAGCGCGGCGGTCCCGGACACGATCGTTGCGAGTGAGCGGCAGGTCGGGCGCCTGGGAGCGAAATCACCCCCGGTGAGCGCTTCTCGCGAGCGCTGCTCGGTCGGGGCGCGCTTGCGGGACCATGCCGGCCGATGCGGTCGCCTCGGCGAGACTGCCCCGTCGGTATCGATCCGGCAGGAGCGTTCCGGTGGGAGTGTTCCGGTGGAGGCGTTGCGGTGGGAGCGTTTCGGCAAGTGCGCTTCGGTGACCGCGCTTCGGAAGCGAGCGTTTCGGAAGCGAGTGTTCCGGAAGCGAGTGTTCCGGAAGCGAGTGTTTCGGAAGCGAGTGTTTCGGTGACCGCGCTCCGTCGAGAGCGTTCCGTGAACAGCGCCGTTGACAGTGCGACGGTGAGAGCACTCCGTTGGAGGCGCCGTTGCAGAAGGGCTCGGAGCGCGAGCACCGGTGTCGGTGCGGGGCGAGCCGGAGTGCGAGAACCGGAGCGTCCTCTCCAGCGTATACAGGGCCGTCACCTCGTCACGAAGCGCGCCTTCCGGATCATGTTTGGAATTCGTACACCGACGCCCGTCCGTCGCGCGTCGCCGGGCTCGACCCGGATACGCTTCGCGGAACGGCCGTCCGGTCGTGCCACGGACCTTTCATGAGCGCGATCGACGTACTCGCCCCGCCGGACGATCCGGTCCCTGACGACGGCTACCGCTGGTGGTACCTCGACGCGACGAGCGACGACGGTCGCCACGCGTTGACCGCCATCGTCTTCATCGGCAGCGTGTTCTCCCCGTGGTACGCGCTCGCCCGTCGTCGTGGTCCGGTCTCGCCGCGCGAGCACGTGGCGGTGAACGTCGCGCTGTACGGTCCGAAGGCGCGCTGGGCGATGACCGAGCGCGGCGCGTCGTCGATGCGTGCCGACGCGACGAGTCTCGCGATCGGCCCGAGTCGGCTCGATATCGGGGAGCACGGCTGGCGCCTGGCGATCGACGAACGCGAGGCGCCGTTCGGACGGCGGCTGCGCGGCACGATCGAGGTGGAGGCCGGCCACCCCCGGGTGCCCGCCATGACCCTCGACGCCCGCGGCGAGCACCACTGGCAGCCTGTCCGGCCGCGGACGCGTCTCGCCGTGACGATGAGCGAACCCGACCTGTCGTGGGAGGGGCCCGCGTACGCGGATACCAACCGCGGCGACGTGCCGCTCGAGCGGACATTCGCCACCTGGCACTGGTCGCGTTCGCATGCACCCGACGGATCCACGCTGATCCGCTACGACGTGATCGAGCGCGGTGGCGAGCGTTCGTCGCGGACGTTGGCCGTGGACGCCGACGGTTCGCTGTCGGCGGGACCGGAAGGCTTGCCGCACGAACTGGCCGCGACCCGCTGGTTCCGCATGGCCAGGCCGACCCGTCTCAGGCGGGACGCGTGCGCCGAGTCGCTCGAGACCTACGAGGACACGCCGTTCTACTCACGCTCGCACTTCGTCGAGCGCATCGGTTCCGAGCACCATTCCGTGGTGCACGAGAGCCTGGACATGGGCCGTTTCACCCACCCCGCCGTGCAGTGCCTGCTGCCGTTCCGGACGCCGCGCAACACGCGCTTCGGCGCGAGCCGGCACGTACCGCCGGGCTTCGCTTCCTAGGCGTCCGAGCGCGGGCGTGCCACGAGGACGTACATCTGCCGTGAACGATCACATCACCATCGTCGGCGCCGGTCCGGGTGGTCTCGCCAGTGCCATCCTGCTCGCCTCGGGCGGCTGCCGCGTCACGCTCGTGGAGGCGCGCGAACGCGTCGGCGGACGCACGTCGAGTCACCTGGCGGACGGCTTCCGCTTCGACACCGGCCCGACGTTCTTCCTCTACCCCGAGGTGCTCGAGTCGATCTTCGCCGCCGCCGGGCGGACGCTTCGCGACGAGATCGAGTTGCTGCCGGTCGATCCGCTGTACCGCCTGCACTTCGGCGACGGCGAGACGCTAGACGCGACCGACGACATCGCCGAGCTCGCGCGTCGCGTCGCCCGACTGTCGCCCGCCGACGCCGAGGCGGTGCCGCGCTTCTTCGCCGACAACGACCGGAAGCTCGAGGCGTTCCTGCCGTTCCTGCAGAAGGCCTTCCTCGGCGCGAACGAACTGCTCGACCCGAAGCTGATCCGTCTGCTGCCGACGCTCGCCCCCTGGCGTCAGCTCGACAAGGAGCTGGAACGCTACTTCGTCGATCCGCGCGTGCGCATGATGTTCTCGTTCCAGGCGCTCTACCTCGGCATGACGCCGCAGACCTGCCCGAGCCTGTTCTCCATCCTGCCGCTGATCGAGTACCGCTACGGTGTGCATCACCCGCGCGGCGGCTGCGGCGCGCTGATGGAGACGATGGCGCGAGTGGCCACCGAGCTCGGTGTCGACATCAAGCTCGACAGCCCGGTGCGAGGCTTGCATTTCGACGGGCGGCGCTGCGTCGGCGTCGAGACCGACGACGAGCGCATCGACGCCGACGCGGTGATCCTGAACGCTGACTTCGCCGACGCGATGAAGCGTCTCGTGCCGGCCCGGCTCCGGAAGCGCTGGAGCGACAGGCGCATCGAGAAGCAGCGCTACTCCTGCTCCACGTTCATGCTGTACCTGGGGCTCGAAGGTCGCTTCGACGATCAGCCGCACCACACCGTGTACATGCCGAAGGACTACCGCCGTCATCTCGACGACATCGACGCGGCCGCGGACATGACGCCCGATCCGGCCTTCTACGCTCAGAACGCGTCGATCACCGACGATTCGCTCGCGCCGCGTGGTCACAGCACGCTCTACCTGCTGATGCCCGTCTCCCACCAGCACGACGCCAGCCGCATCGACTGGGCGCGCGAGGCGCCCGTCTACCGTCGGCTGGCGATGAAGCAGCTCGCCAAGGTGGGCTTCGACGACGTCGAGCGGCGCATCCGCTACGAGCGTCACCTGACCCCGACGCAGTGGCGCGACGACTACCGCATCCACCGCGGGGCGACGTTCAACATGGCGCACAACTTCGGGCAGATGCTGCACCGGCGCCCGAGGAACCGCTTCGAGGACCTCGACGGCGTCTACCTCGTCGGCGGCGGCACGCACCCCGGCAGCGGGCTGCCGACGATCTTCGAGTCGGCCAAGATCTCGACCGCACTGCTCTGCGACGAGCTGGGAATCGCGGCGCCGAAGGTGCCGGACGTGGCGAGCGTGCCGTCGACGAGCGAGACGTTCGCCGCCGCCGTCGCGGCACGCACGTCGGTGGCGGGCGGTGCGTTGCGCGAGAGCGCCGCCCGCAGCCGCGCCTGAGCGTCGCCCTCCACCCTACCGCACTCGCGACCGGACACTCGACGATGGACACCAAGGTACGCAACGACGGCCCCTCCCTCGACATCGGCATCGTGGGGGCCGGTCTCGGTGGCCTCGCCGCCGCCTGCACGCTCGCCGCCCGCGGTCACCGCGTGACGGTGCACGAGCGCAACGGCTGGCTCGGCGGCAAGGCCGCCACGCTCGACGTCGAGGGTTTCCACTTCGACATGGGGCCGACGATCCTGATCATGCCGTCGGTGCTCCGGCGCATCTTCGCCGAGGCCGACAGGAACCTCGACGACTACCTCGATCTGGTGCCGCTCGAGCCGCAGTGGCGCTGCTTCTACGAGGACGGCAGCGTGCTCGACCTGGTCGCCGACGCGGCCGGCATGCGCGAGCGGCTCGAGGCCTTCGCTCCGGGTACCGGCACCGCGGACGGTTACGAGCGCTTCCTCGAGACGTCGACGCGGCTGAAGCGCGTGTCGGAGGACTTCTTCCTGTGGAAGTCGGTCGGTTCGGTGCGCGACACGCTCGACCTGGGCGACACGTTCTCCCCGGCCGTGCTCGCCGACCTGATCTCGATGCGTTTCGGACGCAGCGTCGCGCAGACGGTGCGCGCGCACATCCCCGACGCGCGCGTCGCGCAGATGGTCGATCACTTCACCCAGTACGTCGGATCGTCGCCCGCGGCCTCGCCGGCGGTGCTCTGCTCGATCGCGCAGATGCAGGTCGGGGAGGGTGTCTGGTACCCGCGCGGCGGTACCGGCGCGATCCCCGCGGCGCTCGCCAAGCTCGCCGGCGAGCTCGGCGTGACGTTCGTCGAGGGCTCGCCGGTGACCCGCATCCGCGTCGAGGACGGCGTCTGTCGGGGTATCGAGACGGCGGCCGGCGAGAGTCGCCACGACGCGGTGGTCTCGAACGCCGATGCCGTGCGCACCTACCTGGAGCTCGTCGACGCCGCGCCGAAGGCCGCTCGCCGGCACGCGCGCGATCGACACGAGCCGGCCTGCTCGGGCGTGGTGCTCTATCTCGGGCTCGACCGTCGCTTCGACGTGCTCGAGCACCACAACTTCGTGTTCAGCGAGGATCCCGAGGTCGAGTTCCGGCAGATCTACGACGAGGGCGTGCCGGCGGACGATCCGACCTGCTACGTCTGCGCACCGGCGAGGACGGAAGCGTCGGTCGCGCCCGAGGGCGGCGAGGCGCTCTACGTGCTCGTGCACACTCCCTGGCTCCGGCCCGGGCAGGACTGGAGCGAGATCTACCCGGCGTACCGGCGGGTGATCCTCGACAAGCTGTCGCGCGTCGCAGGGCTGGAGGATCTGGCGGAGCACATCGTCGTCGAGCGCCACCTGACGCCCGCCGACATCCACGAGCGCTACGGCGTGCTCGACGGGGCGATCTACGGACTCGCCAGTCACGGCAAGTGGGCCGGCGCGTTCAAGCCCGCCAACCGGAGCCCCGACGTCCGCTCGCTGTACCTCGCCGGTGGCGCCGCCCATCCCGGTCCCGGCATGCCGATGGCGTTGATGTCCGGCTGGATCGCCGCCGACGCCCTCGATACCGATCGCGTCGACGTGGCGCACTCCTCGTCGGGAGCCGCGGCGGACGTGGCCTGAGATGGAGGTTCTGCCGCGGCCGACGCCTCGCTGGTTCCGCGACGGGTTCCTCCGCTACAACCATCGCCTGCTCGGACGGCAGCTAGCCGCCGTGCGGGTCGCGGGGCTCGACCGCCTGCCGGTGCACGAGCGCGCGCCGGTGGTGGTCTACCTCAACCATCCCGCCTGGTGGGATCCGCTGATCTGTGCGGCCATCGCCGGGGCACGCGCGCGTCACCGTCGCCACATCGCGCTGATCGACGCGCGAAACCTCTCCGGCGTGCTCGCCCGGCTCGGGTTCGTCGGCATCGAGCCGGGCACCGTTGCCGGCGCCCGACGGCTCGCCCGGCTCGGCGACGCGATCGCCGAGTCGCCGGAGACGATGCTCTGGATGACGCCGCAGGGACGCTTCGCCGATCCGCGCGAACGTCCTCTCGCGCTCGCCGGCGGTCTCGCCCGACTCGCTCGCCGCATGCCGCACGCGCTCTTCGTGCCGCTCGCGCTCGAGTACCCGTTTCTCGGCGCCCGGCGGGCGGAGGCGCGGGCGCTCGTCGGCACGCCGATCCGGGCGGCCGAGGCCGACGAGAGCTCGCTCGAGGCGGCTCTCGAGCGGTCGATGTCGCGGCTCGCCGAGCATGTCGTCGCCGGCGAGCTCGCGCCGTTCGAGACGCTCGTCGGCCGCGCGTCCGAAGTGGCCGGCGACGGGTCTGCCCGAGCCGTCGCGGACGCGCCGTCGTGAGCGTGCTCGGCGCCTTGACGGTGGCCTCGGCCGTCCTGGCGGCGCTGTCGACGGCGCTCGTGTTCCGCAATCTCGCCGTGTTCCGCGAGCCCGCGCCCGCGTCGCCCGCGGGCGACGGCGCCGGCGGCACGCTGCCGCCGGTCTCGGTACTGATCCCGGCGCGCGACGAGGAACGCGTCATCGGGGACGCGATCGCGAGCGTGCTCGGCACGCGCGGGGTCGACATCGAGGTGGTCGTGCTCGACGACGACTCCGGCGACGCGACGGCGGCCATCGTCGCGGGAATCGCCGCGCGGGATCCGCGCGTGCGACTCGAGCGCGGGCGGGCGCTGCCGAGCGGCTGGTGCGGCAAGCAGCACGCCTGCGCACGGCTGGCCGATCTCGCGAGCCATTCGATCCTGCTCTTCATCGACGCCGACGTGCGACTCGAGCCGGAGGCGGTGGCCCGCGCGTCGAGCGCGCTCGAGCGGTCCGGGGCCGCGCTCGTCAGCGGCTTTCCGCGTCAGCTCGTGGTGACTCCGCTCGAACGCCTGCTGATCCCGCTCGTGCATTTCCTGCTGCTCGCCTACCTGCCGATCGACGCCATGCGTCGCACGCGACTGTCGGGGTTCGGGGCCGGCTGCGGGCAGTTCATGATGGTGCGCCGTGACGCCCACGAGAGGCTCGGCGGGCACGGCGCGATCCGCGCGAGCCTGCACGACGGGTTGCGGCTGCCGCGGGCGTTCCGTGCCGCCGGCTTCGCCACCGAGCTCGTCGACGTGACGGCGTTCGCGACCTGCCGGATGTACCGTGACGCCGGGGAAGTCTGGCGCGGACTCAGGAAGAACGCGATCGAGGGGATCGCCGCCCCGGGCGTGCTCGGCATCATGAGCGTCCTGCTCGTCGTCGGACAGGTGCTGCCGTTCGCGCTGCTGGGGCTCGCGTCCGTCCGGCCGGAAGGGTTCGCGACAGGTGCCGTCGAATCGCCGCTGTCGCTGCTCGTCGCGACGTGCGCGCTCGTGCTCGGCACGCGCGTGGCACTCGCCCTGCGCTTCGGCTCGCCGCTCGGCAGCGCGCTGCTTCACCCGCTCGGTGTCGTCGCGTTGCTCGCGATCCAGTGGGAGGCACGGCTGCGTTCTCTGGCCGGTCTCACCGACTCGTGGAAGGGGCGGGCGTACGCATCGGTGTCGCGACGCGATACGGGGAGTTGAGCGTGTGCCGCAGGTCTCGGCGGTCCGCTCCGCGGCCGGTTCCGGCGGAGCGACGCGTGAGCGTGCGGCTCGTGGTGGTGGCCGCACTGGCGGCCCCCCCCGCGTCCGGTGCGAGCGTGATCGTCGGCGTCGCGGGCCTGGGCACGGCGACGGGCGACATCCGCATCGCTCTCTACGCCGACGCCGCGGGGTTCGACGCGCGCGAGTCCGCGTTCGCCCGCACGGTACCCGCACTCGTGCCCGGCGTCTCCGTGGTGTTCGAGGACGTTCCGCCGGGCGACTACGCCGCGCTCGTCTACCACGACATCGACGCCGACGGCGAGCTGCGACGCGGTACCTTCGGCATTCCGGTCGAACCCTGGACCGGATCGACGGCGGGCAGTCGCTTTCGCGCACCGAGCTGGAACGCGTACGCGTTCGTCGTGGCGGAGGAGGCGATCGAGCTCGACCTGTCCTTCTGAGCGACCCCGCGGTGAAGCGTACCGGGGCGGGTGCTCCGGAGACCTTTCGGGCGAGCGTCGGTACGGGCTTCGCCTCGGATGTCGGTCCGGAGGTACGCCGATGTGAACCAGCCGTCCGATCCAGCGCCCGCGAATGCGCGCCACCGCACAGTCCGGCATCGCCGACGGCACCCGGTCTGGACGCCCGCGAGAGCGCGGCGATAGAGTCTGCCGGTCTCCCCCGAGCAGGACGCCCGCGTCGTGACCGCTTCAGCTTTCCGAGCTCGCCCCGCACGCCGAGCTCGCGCCGTCGCGCTCCTGCTCGCGGGCGTGATTCTCGTCACGGCCTGCGCGACGACGCCGCGCGACGCGTCCGCCCCCGCCGCGACGGCGATCGTCGCGGACTTCCCGCGGTCGCGCCAGGTCGCCATCGATTTCGTCGACGCGATGAGCGTGCTGCCGGCACTGGTCCCCGGCGACACGACGCTGTTCACGACGCGCCCGACGTCGCGCTTCGGCGAGATTCTCGTCGCCACGCTGCAGGGCGTGGGCTACGACATCCGACTCGGTGTCGAGGAGTCGCCGGTGACGCTCGACTACGACGTGAGCGCCGTCGCGCGCGAAGGGGGCGGCAAGGGCGGCGGCGAGGAAGACCCGGACGGTCGCTACGCCTTTCTCGTCGTCGCGAACGGCGTGCGGCTCGAGCGACGCTACGTCGCCGATCTCGTCGGCATCCGGGCGGAGTCGGCGATGCGGGTGAACGGGCGCGACGTGGCGACGCCCCCGGACGCCGCGCCGGAAGCCGCGCCGGACGCCGCCGGAAGCGAGACCGGTCGCGTCGAGCCCGATCGGGCATCGCGTCCGACGAGGCGCAACGTCTACGACCTGCGCCGCTCGAACTACGCCGACATCCTGCAGGACTACGACACCGTGCGACGCGAGATCATGGTGTTCCCCGACGACTCGCTGCACATGGGCCCGGACAACAAGCTCCTCGCCCGCCGGATCGCGGAGGCGTTCGATCCCGAACGCGACGTCATCTCGGTGATCGGCTGTTCTCACGGTCGGACCGCTCTTCCGAACGGCAACGAGACGCTCGCGAACGGGCGGTCCTACCGCGTCAAGGAGGCGTTCATGCTCGCCGGCATCGATGCCGATCTGGTGCTCGAGGAAGGCTGCTGGGCGGGCGTCCACTTCAGCGAGATGCCCGCACGCGGCGTCGTCGTCACCCACAGGCGTCGCACGAGCGGCTGAGCGGATGGGGATCGTGCCGGACCCCCTTCGCGACGACGGCGAGCCTCCCCGGACGGTTCGAAGCGGTGCCGACGGGCGACCCCGCACGGTGGCGAACCGCCGGATGATCCGCGGCTGCGCGTGGTGGACCGTGACGGACGCCGACGGGTGACCCGGCTCAGTCGCCGACGGCGCGCCGCTCGAACCTGAGCCCCTTCGCGGTGCGCGGCGGGAACCCGGCCCACCGCGTCTCGTCGACGCCGTCGTTCGAGTGCTCGACGAGCTCCAGGAACGCGTCCTTGTCGGCCTCGCCCTTCAGGTACTTGCCGAGCCAGGCGGTCGCGAAGTGCTGGGCGATGTTGTTCATCCGCGCGGTCTCCCAGACGGCGTCGGCGTAGTGCTCGTACGGGGCGAACCCGAGGCGATCGTCGAACGCGAAGCTCTCCTCCGGCGCCGGGATCGGAGCCGCGGCGTTGTGATTGGCGTTGTCGAACGTCAGCAGCGCGCGCTCGCTGGCGGTGGTCTCCTCGAAGATCGCGCGCACGCCGCCCTCGTACAGCGAGACGTCGTCCTCCGACCCCGCGACGTACAGGATCGGCAACGTGACGCCGGCCAGGCTGTCCGCGTCGAAGAAGCCGGTGTTCCGGCCCCACGGGGCGAACGCGATCGCCGTGAGGATGCGCGGATCGGGCCGGCTCGCCTGCGCGTCGCTATCGGCCAGATGGATGTCGAGCACCGGTCGCGGGGGGCTGAAGGGGAAGTCGTAAGCGGTCTCGGCGAGCGCGCCGCCGGCGGTGATGACGGCACCGTAACCGCCCATCGAGTAGCCGACGATGGCGGTGCGCGACGTGTCGACGAGGCCGTTCAGGAAGCTCGTCGAATCCGTGTCCAGTCGCTCCATCTCGTCGAGCACGAACCGCTGGTCGAGCGTGCGGTTGCGAAGCGTCGAGCCGAACGCCGACTGCGTGCGATAGGTGGAGTCGGTGTGGTCGATCGAGGCGACGACATAGCCCTTGGAGGCGAGGTTCTCGGCCAGGTGCGCGAGCAGGAAACGGTTGCCCGGGTAGCCGTGCGAGATGATGACGAGCGGGTAGGGCCCACCGTCCCGGATCGGCGACGCGTAGCTGATCGCGCGCCCGAACAGACGCACCTCGGTGCGCCCGTCGCGCATGAACGCCCGCAACCCCCGGTTGCCCGTCGCCGCGGGGTTCGCCGGGTACCAGGTCTCGACGCGCAGTGGCCGGTCATAGGTGGGCAGCGGAGCGCCGGGGTCCGCGTCGGCCGCCGCCGTGATCGCGACGACGTCGATCTGCCCGGGGTTGACCAGGTCGAGCGGTCGCGAGCCGACCGCGAGTTCGCCGTAGGCGGCGAGCTCGGGAGCGCCGGGCAGCTGCGTGTCGACGCGGTTCTCGGCCATGGCCACGCCGCCCGACGCGATCAGGACGACGAGCGCGAGGGACGTGCGGACGATCGAAGCGGTGCGCGGCATGGCTGGCTGTCCGGAGTGGGTGCGGGACGAACGGGCGCGACGGGCACCCGGCGGTACGTGGCGACGAACGCGTTCAGTGCGCCTCGAGATGACGCGGGCGATAGTCGCCCGCCGCGTCCCGCTCGAACTGCACGTCGATCATCGGGTGGCGGAGCGGCTCGTCGGCGTCGTCCGGCAGCAGGTTCTGCTCGGACACGTAGGCCTCGTAGACGCTTTCCTCGTTCTCGGCGTAGAGGTGGTAGAAGGGCTGGTCCTTGTGCGGGCGGACCGCCTCGGGAATCGCCTCGTACCATTCATCGGTGCTGTCGAACACCGGATCGACGTCGTAGATCACGCCGCGGAACGGGAACACCCGGTGCCGGACGATGTCGCCGATTCGGAACCTTGCCTCTCTCTGGGTCATGACGGCAGTGTACCGCGACCGCGCCGGCCGCACGCCGGAAGCGGCGGGGTCCACGCTTCCGCACCGTGGGAACATCGCTCCGCCGCGCGCTCGCACGCCCGTCACGAGGCGCTGTCCGCGTCCGAACCGACGCTCCGCGGCCGTCACGGTGCGTAGGGGTGCATGGTCCGCGGTGTCGACGACGTGGTCGACGCGTCGCCCGTTTCCGGAAACCCGTTTTACAAAATGAAGGACGGCGGCGCCGCGCTTCTTCAGCCTGCGCGTCTCGGTGCGGGTGTCGGCCGTAACACGAGGTGTCGGCCGTGCCGGCGGGGACGTTCCGTCGGCCTCGCCATGCGCGACGTCGGTGCGCACCCCGTCGCGGCGGTGGCCGTGATGCGATCCACCCGCCTCGTCTGCGGCCGGTGCTCGTCCGGGCACCCGGCACTCGCGACGCCTCCCACTCGCCCGTCGTGCCGTCGGGCGGAGGGGTCGTCGTCCGAACGACGGGGGCGGCAGCGATGGCCGGCGGCACGAAACACTAGAGATACCGGGGAGAACGCGGCAGCGATGCACGGCTTGACGAGGGCACGGGGAAGGCGGGTGACGACGCGCGGAATCGGGACCGACCGCCCGGCGCGCGACACCGGTGCGGGTCCGGCGAGCGGCACGGCGAACGCATCCGCGCGGTGCGTCCGGTGAGAGTATCCATCGTCCACGACTACGGCGTGCCGGTGGGGGGGGCCGAGAATCTCTCGATCGCGCTGCGTGCCGGGCTGCGCGCGCGAGGCCACGAGGCGCGCCTGTTCACCAGCACGGCGAAGCCGCTGCCACTGCCGATCGAGGCGGACGCCACCTGTCACGGCACGATGGGGCCGACCCGGCGCGTGCTGCAGGCCTGGAATCCGATGGCGGCCGTGGCGCTTCGTCGCGAGCTCGAGACCTTCGATCCCGATGTCGTGCACGTGCGCATGTTCATGAGTCAGCTCTCGCCCTCGATCCTGCCGCTCCTGCGTGACCGGCCGGCCATCCTGCACGTCGTCAACTACGACCTGATCTGTCCGCTCAATACCCGCGTGCTGCCGAACGGCGAGCCGTGTCGCGAGCAGGCCGGCGCGGCCTGCGGGCGCAACGGTTGCCTGCCGCCGCTGGGCCGGGCGAGGGCGGCGGTGCAGCGGGCGTCATGGCGGCGCGACGGCGAGGCGTTCGATCGGATCCTCTGCAACAGCCACCGCGTGGCCGAGCAGCTCGAGCGCTACGGCGTGCCGACCGACGGCGTGGTCTGGAACGGCGTGCCCGAACGGGCGGCGCGCCCGAGCGTGCCCGACGGGGCCGCACCGCACGTCGGCTACGCGGGACGACTCGTGCCGAAGAAGGGGGTGGACTGGTTGCTTCGCGCGTTCGCGCTGGCCTGCACCGACGTGCCGGACGCACGGTTGTCGATCGCCGGCGACGGACCCGATCGTGCGGCACTCGGGCGACTGGCCGACACGCTCGGCATCGGCGCCCGTGTGCGCTGGCTCGGGCATCTCGACCGGGATGCGCTCGAGGCGGCCTTCGCCGACGTGCACGTGCAGGCGGTGCCGTCGCTGTGGGAGGAGCCGTTCGGGCTGGTCGCGGCAGAAGGGATGATGCGTGGCTGCGCGCTCGTCGCCAGCCGGGGCGGCGGGCTCGGGGAGCAGGTTCTCGACGGCCGCACGGGATTCCTGGTCGACGCGGGAGACGTGTCCGCGCTGGCCGCGCGCCTGAGCGAGCTGCTCGGCGATCTCGGGCTCGCCGGACGCATGGGGGCGGCCGGTCGGGAGCGGGCGCTCGCCTGCTTCACCGAGGAGGCGGTGGTCGAGCGCTTCGTCGCGGAGTACGAGCGGCTGTTGTCCGGAAAACGCCGCGACCGGGAAGGCGTCGAGGTGGACGCTTGATCGAGCGGGCGCGATCTCCGGGCACGTGGCTGTTCGTCGGTGCGCTGGTCGTCGGGTCGGCACTGGTCGCGTCGATCTCGCTCTTGCACACCCGCGGGCTGTTGCACGCGTACGTGCTGTTCGGTGACGTGCGCGGCATGGTCGAGCTGCCCGTTCACGCCGGCTGGCTGTCGGACGCCGGCGTGTTGCTCTGGTGGTCGTCGGCGAGCGTCGCGATGTTCGTGGTGCTGCAGTGTCGGGCGCGCGGACGGGGACGGGGACACGGTCCGGGGCATGGGCGAGAGCCCGGGGCGGGGCGGCTGATCGCCTGCCTGTTCACCGCCGCGGCGATCACCGCGTGGCTCGCGCTCGACGATGCTCTTCTGCTGCACGAGCGCGTGCTGCCGATGGCGCTCGGTGTCGGGCAACGCGCGATCTACGTCGCCTACGCGGCCGCCGTCGCCCTCTGGCTCGTGTGGTTCCGGCGCGAGCTGCTGACGTTTCGTCCGGTGCGCCTGGGTGTCGCGCTCGCGCTCTTCGCGCTGTCGGTCGCGCTCGACGCCTTGCCCGACGCGCTGCGACCGTTCGGCGAGGCGCGTGTGCTGTACGAGGACGGCGCGAAGCTGCTCGGCATCATCGCCTGGAGCCTGTGGCTGTGGGGCGCGGCGTTCGACGCGAGCGCGCGAGCGCGGTGAGCGGCTCGCGAACCGAATCACCGGGCGACGACGCGGCCGACACCGCCCGACGCTCGGCGCGCGGCGGGGCGATGATGTTCGCCGCCGGACTCGTGCAGTTGCTCGTCGCGGTCCTGACCACGATGGTCCTGGCACGTCTGCTGACGCCGGCGGACTTCGGGCTGTTCGCCATGGCGACGGTCGCGCTCGCCCTCGCCGGCCCGGTTCGCGACTTCGGGCTGCCGTTCGCGATCGTGCACGCGCCGACGCTCGACGCCGCCCGTCTCGACACGCTGTTCCGCGTCAACGCGCTACTGGCGTTCGCGCTCACGCTATCGGTCTGCGCGATGGCGCCGCTGGTCGGACGCTGGTTCGGGGAGCCCGGGCTCGTGTCGATCGTCGTCGTGCTGGCGACGGGTGTGGGAGTTCGCGCGTTGGCGAACGTGCAGCTCGGGGTGCTCACCCGCGCCCTGCGTCACGACCTGATCGCGCTGTGCAACACGGTCGCGGCGATCGCCGGTGCCTCGGTCGGCATCGCGCTCGCGCTCGTGGACCTCGGCGTGCTCGCCTTGCTCGGGCAGCAGTGGGTGACGTTCGCCGTGCAGGCGCTGGTGCTGTGGTTCGCCGCCGGCCGACGTGCGACGCCGTCGCGTTCGCCGGCTGCCGGGGAGAGCGCCGGGGAGGCCGCCGGGGAGGCAGAGGGGGCCGGGGCGGGGCCGCCGTCGGCATCGCCGCTGCGCGCGCTCGGGGCGTACGCACGGCGCCTCAGCGCCGCCCGCCTGATCGCCGAAGGCACCGCGATGAGCGATCGATTGATCGTCGGGCGTGTCGCCGGCGCGACGGCGCTCGGCTTCTACCAGAGCGCCCTGCGCTGGGTGACGGTGCCGCTCGTGCAGCTCCTGCAGCCGTTCAAGAGCGTCGTGGTGGCCGGCTTCAGTCGTCTCCGGCACGACCGCCATGCCTACCGCCGCTTCGCCGCACAGGCCTTCGCCGCGGTCCAGTCGCTGGTGCTGCCGACCTTCGCCTTCCTGGCGCTGTCCGCGGCGCCGCTGATCGAGGTGCTGCTCGGCGATCAATGGCGGGCGGCCATCCCGCTGATGCGGCTCCTGGCGATCGCGATGCTGTTCGAGAGCGTCGACCGGATGGCCAACTGGATCTGCCTGGGCGAGGGGCGCACCCGGTTGCGGCTCTACTGGAACCTGAGTGTCGCGCCGCTGATCGTCGGCGCGCTGCTGATCGGCTCGCACTGGGGCGTCGAGGGAGTGGCGAGCGCCTTCGCGCTGGTGCGGGCCGCGCTGGCCGCGCCGTCGATGATCTGCGTGCTGCGCGGTTCGCCGCTCCGCCATCGGGACGTGTGGGGTGGACTCTGGCGCCCGTCGATCGCCACCGCGGCGGCGCTGCTCGTCGTGCTGACGCGCGTCGCCTGGCTGCCGGGCGAGGGCTGGCCGGCGGCGCTGGTGCTGGCGATCGATGCCGGCGCGTTCGCCGTCGTCTACGTCGGCGTGTGGCTGGCGCTGCCGGAGGGACGTCGTACCGCCGGGCTCTGGCTGTCGACCCTGCGCGCGGTGCCCTCGACGTGAGAGCGCGCCCGACGGACCGTACCGGAACCGAGGACGCCCGCGGCCGGTGTCACGCTTCAGCGACGCGGTGCGGACGATCGATCGATGCCGCGCAGCGTCCGTCCGAGTCGCCGCCAGGCGCCGGGATTGAGAAGGCGTCCGCGCAGGAACCCGAAGGCATGATCCGGCGGATTGGTCGGCAGCTCGGCGAGACCCGGTGGCCCGCGTGCGACCAGCGACTCTATCCAGCTCGCCTCGCGTCGCACGGGCGGGCTGAGCGCCGTGACGAGGGTCAGCAGGGAACGGGCGTTGAGCGGGGCGACGCGCTCGACGCGAAACAGATCGCACAGTTGCTCCTTGGCTCCCTTCCTGCCGGCGACGCGCTGCTCGAGAAAGAAGCAGTCGGCGAGCGAGAGACGAGACTCCGGGTGCGCACGGCGCCAGTCGAGCCATCGTTGCAGCGCACCGGCGAGACCCGGGTCGTCCTCCCCGAAGTGGCGCGCGAGGCGAGCCCCGTCGAGCGCGTCGTCGGCGCCCTCGGGCAGCATGTCGTCCCGGCCGAGCTCGGCGCAGAATCCCGCGAGGGCGATGCCGTCGAGCGGATCGCTGCCGCCTTCGAGGAACTCGCCCGCGGAGAGGTCCGCCACCGAGTGGCCGCCGTGAGCCTGCAAGGCCTCGCGTCGACCCGCGATCTCGTGACGCTGGCGGTTCGCCCGCCATCGGTAGCCGGCGCGACGGGCGAGCTCCGGCGGCAGCCTGCGGTCGGCGACCGCCGCGCGACGGTGCAGGCGCGTGAACGTCGTCACGGCAAGCTCGGCCGCCGCGGCGAGACTCAGCAGCAGCCGCGAGTCGCGACCACCGGACAGGAGCAGGACGGGACGGCCGTCGGGGGCGAGTTCGGCGAGGTTCTGCATCGCCGTCGTGACACCGACACCGATCGCCGCGATCGTCGCGTCGTCGTCGGGCGGTGGCTCGGCCGCGACGGTGTCCACGAGCGGGCGGTGACGGGGAGCCGCCCCGTCGAGCCCGAGGATCTGGCTCGGCAGCAGCCGTGCGGTGCCGGGCAGCGGACCGCCGGGAGGCGGATGCCAGGAGACATGGCGGATCGTCGCGCCGGGCGCCGGCGTCCAGCCGTCCGGCACGGTCGGTATCGACAGCGCCCGCGCGAGCAGCGCCGGGCTGGAGCTCACCCAGAGATCCCCGGCCGCGTCGTGACCGTAGAGGCAGCCGAGCGTCGCGCAGGCATCGGGATGGATCTCGTGCTCGTCGACGAGCAGCCAGCGTCCGGCCCAGTGGTGGTAGAGCGCCGGCACGCTCTCCCGTGGCGTCCGGCTCAGCGCGTCGAGCGGAGGCGCTCGATCGGCGCGCGTCTCGACGGCGATGCCGAGCAACCGCCAGCGGGTGCCGTCGGCCGCGTCCACCGTGCCGAGACGGAGCTCCGGATCGACGCTGAGGACATGCCGCCCGAGTGCCTGTTGCCGCCAGTCCGGCCGGGCGAGCAGCGGTCGCGGGCCGAGCACGAACTGTCGTCGGTGCACGCGCGCGATCGTGGCGTGGCCGGCAACTTGCCCGTCCGCTTCGGCGTCGTCCCTCACCTGACCCTCCATGGGTGTCCGGCCCGTCTGGTCACGTCGCCGGTCACACCTGTTCGTCGGATTCGCGAAGCATGAATATATCGGTCGTCGTTCCGACCTTCGAGCGGCCCGATCGCGTGGTCGTGGCGGTGCGATCGGCGCTTCTGCAGTCGCGTCCGCCGTTGGAGGTGATCGTGGTGGTCGACGGCACGGGAGACTTCGTGCGGCGCACGCTCGACGCGCTCGACACGCTCGGCGACTCGCGCGTGCGCGGTGTCGCCGCCGGCGCCAGGCTCGGCAACGCGGGCGCGCGCAACCTCGGCGTCACGCATGCCCGGGGCGACTGGATCGCGTTGCTCGACGACGACGACGTCTGGGCGCGGGAGAAGCTCGCGCGCCAGTGTGCCGCGCTCGCGCACGTGGCCGAGGGCACTCCCGACGTGGCGCCCGGCGCGGCACCGCGGGCGGCGCGCGGCGTGCCGATCGCCAGTTGCCGCCTGAACGCGGTCGCCGGGGAGCGTCGCTTCCGCTGGCCGCGGCTGCTGCCCCGGCCGGAGGAGTCGGTCGCGCACTACCTGTTCTGCCGCCGCTGGCCCGTCACCGGCGATCGCATCCTGCAGACCTCGACGCTGCTCGCGCCGCGCGCGCTGTTCGTCGAGGTGCCGTTCCGGCGTGGCCGCCGGTTCATCGACCAGGACTGGTTGCTGCGTTGCGATCACGAACGCGGCGTGCGGTTGCTGTTCCCGGCCGACCGGGAACCGCTGGTCGACTGGGACATCGCACGCACCCGCCGCCGCGTCAGCCACTACCGCAACTGGCGTTGGTGCATCGCCTGGACGCGCCGTCGGCGGCATCTGCTCGACCGCCGTGCCAACGCGGCCTTCCTGCTCACGCTCGCCAGCGCGAGCGCGGCCGACGCCGGCGAGTTCGAGGCGTTCGTGCCGTTGCTCCGGGAGGCGTGGCGGGAGGGCCGTCCGAACCCGGCCGAGCTGATCACTCACGTGGCGAACTTCCTGTTCTCGCGCACCCTGCGCGATCGTCTGGCCACCGGCTTCAACCGCCTGCTCCGCTCGTGATTTGCCGGTCGTGCCCTGTCCGACTTCGCACGGCATCGGGATCGGGTCCGGACAGTCGCGGACGATGCGGCCATGAAAAATATGCGCGCCACGTACCGTTCGGCTTGCGAGTCGTCGCCCGGCGGGCGCACCGTGGGAGTATGCCACCGTCACCCGGCGTCACGATCCGTCCTCCGTGCCGATCGAGCGTCACGCGTAGCCAACGAACATCGACCTGATGCACATGACCGAGACCGCCACGACGCCGCCGGCGTCGCCCGCTGCCCGCGTGACCATCGTGGTCACGCCCCGCGAACGCTTCGGTGTCGCGCGCGAATCGCTCGAGAGCCTCTTCGCGCACACCGACGGGCCGTACGAGCTGGTCTACGTCGACGCGGGCGGTCCCGAGGCGCTGACGCGATGGATCGCCGGGCAGGCCGAGACGCGCGGATTCAGACACCTGCGTGTGGAGGGGATGCTGACGCCGAACGGCGCGCGCAACGCCGGATTGCGTGCCGTGCGCACCCCCTATGTCGTCTTCGCCGACAACGACGTGATCTTCTCCGAAGGCTGGCTTCGCGCGCTGTGCGATTGCGCCGACGAGAGCGGTGCCGACGTCGTCGCGCCGATGACCTGCGAGGGGCCGGAGTTGCACGCGGTCATCCATCAGGTGGGCGGCAAGTACGCCGAGGACCGCGAGCGGTTCTTCGCCGCACCGCCCGGCGAGCGTCGCATCATCGACGCCATGCCGCACCAGGGTGAGCGCCTGACGGAACTGCCGGCGTTCGAGCGTACCGAGATCGACGCCTGCGAGTTCCATTGTGTGCTCGTCAGGACCGATCTGTTCGAGCGCATCGGCGAGCTGGACGAGCGCATGCTCGCGACCAAGGAGCACCTCGACTTCTGCATGACGGTGAATCGCGCGGGCGGGCGCGTCATGCTGGAGCCCGCCTCGCTCGTCACCTACCTGTTCCCGACGCGTCACCACGCGATGGAGCCGGCGGACTTCCCGTACTTCCTCGTGCGCTGGTCGAGCGATTGGCAGCGCCGCAGTCTCGATCACTTTCGCGACAAGTGGGGCGTGTGCGAGGACGACTACTTCCGCAACCGCTACCGCAACCTCGGATGGCGCCGTCGCGAGGGCGTGGTCAAGACCCTGGTGCGGCGCACGCCGCTGCTCGGACGTCAGCGGTCGTTCGTGCGCGCGGTGACGCGTGCGCTCGATCCGCTGGCGTGGCTCTGGATGAAGTGGCTGGTGGCACGCGAGGATCGGCGCGGTGACCGCCGACCGCCGTCGAACGCGTCACGGGACGCGCGGCAGGCCGGCTGAACGGGAGGCGCGACCGATTCCGCGCTAGCGCATCACGGCGGCGGACAGGGTCCCGGCGCCTGCAGCGATCCGCACCAGCGCGTCGATGGTGCGGCGCGCCGCGGGCAGGCGCCGGTCGTCCGCGTGGGCGACGAGCCACTGCTCGTGGGCGAGTTCGTCGATCGGGTCGCCGAGCCGTTCGAGACCGCCCTCGGCATCGCCGGCGAAGGTGGGCAGTACCGTCATGCCGACGTCGGTGTGCAGGAGCGGCAGCAGCAGGGCCGGATTGCTGACCCGCGCGACGATGTCGCCGTCGCGCTCCATCCACCGCGCCGACGGCGTCGAGCCCTCGCCCGCGACGATCCAGGCCGCCGGCTCGCGACGGCGTTCGCTGTCTCGGGCGCGGTAGACCGCGAACTCGACGCGTGCGAGTCGGCGGGCCGCCAGCGCGGCCTCCTCGGGGCGCGAGTTGCGCAGTCCGACGTGCGCGTCCCGTCCGGCGATGTCGAGCCGCGCCGCGCCGGAGATCCACTCGATCGCGATGCGTGGCGCGGGCACGGGCGCGTCGTCGGTCGCGGCCAGTGCCGGCGGCAGGCGCTCGCCGTGGAAGCGGGCGCTCCAGAAGCCCGCCGCGACGCGCACGATGTCGACGTCCCGTTCACCGCCGCCGACGTTCCGTCGGCGATCGAAGGCTGCCGGGTGCGGCTGGGGCACGATCGGCTCGATCTGGTGGTCCTCCACCTCAACGACCTGCCCGTCGACGAGGCCCGGCCACTGTTCGACGCGCCGGAGCGCGAGGTGAGCGCCGGGCGGGTCGGTGCCATGGGCTGGAGCACGGACTTTCCGGCGTCGGCGAGGGCGCTCTCCTCCCGCGACGCGTTCGTCGCCGTGCAGCACGCGATGAACGTCTTCTTCTCGGCGCCGGACCTGCTGCCGGTGCTCGAGGAGCACGCGCTGGTCTCGTTCGCCCGCTCGCCGCTCGCCATGGGGCTGCTCACCGGCAAGTACGGCGCGAGCTCGCGCCTCGCGACCGACGACGTGCGCTCGAACACGCTCGGCTGGATGAGCTGGTTCGAGCGCGGGCGGGTGGCGCCGCGCCATCTCGCACGGCTCGAGGCGGTGCGCGAGTGCCTGCAGGAGGATGGGCGAACGCTCGCGCGGGGGGCGCTGGCCTGACTGTGGGCACGCTCGCCCGCGATCGTGCCGATCCCCGGGGCACGCACCGAGGCACAGGTGCGGGACAACGTCGGTGCGCTGCAGCGGGGACCGCTCGCGATGAACACCCTGGCGACGATCGAGACGCTGCTGGAGCGCTCCGACGAGTACGAGATCCGGGCGCGCTGACCGCCGGTGCGGCGCGCGCGGGCATCGCCGCAGCGAACACGCTACGCTTCCCCTTCCTTGCCCGAAGCGTCCGCCGCCCATGTCGAACCCGTCGTCGAGCCTCGTGCCGACCCAGCTCCTCAGTACCGGCAGCCGCATGCCCGTGATCGGCCTCGGGCTCTGGAAGGTCGCGCCCGCCGACTGTGCCGACACGGTCGTGGCGGCGATCCGTGCCGGCTACCGTCATCTCGACTGCGCCTGCGACTACGGCAACGAGCGGGAGGTGGGCGAGGGCATCCGGCGCGCGCTCGACGAGGGGCTCTGCACGCGCGAGGAGCTGTGGATCACCTCGAAGCTCTGGAACACCTTTCACGCCAGGGAGCACGTGCGCCCGGCGCTCGAACGCTCGCTCGAGGATCTCGGGCTCGAGTACGTCGACCTCTACCTCGTGCACTTCCCGATCGCGCTCGCGCACGTGCCGTTCGAGACGCGCTACCCACCCGAGTGGGTGCATGACCCCGAGGCCGATCCGCCCGTCATGGTGGAATCGCACGTGCCGCTCGAGGAGACCTGGCACGCGATGGAGGCGCTGTTCGCGCGCGAGCTCGCGCACGCGATCGGTGTCTGCAACTACAACGTCGGGCTCCTTCGCGACCTGATGAACCAGGCCCGCGTTCCGCCCGCCGTGCTGCAGGTCGAGTCCCACCCCTACCTGACCCAGGACAAGCTGCTGCGCTTCTGTCGCGAACAGGACATCGCGGTCACCGCCTTCTCGCCGTTCGGCGCCTCGTCGTACGTGGAGCTGGACATGGCGAGAGGCGACGAAGCGGTGATCGAGCGGACAGAGATCGTCGCGCTCGCCGAGCGGGTCGAGCGCACGCCCGCCCAGGTCGTGCTCCGCTGGGCCCTGCAGCGGGGTACGTCGATCGTGACCAAGACCACCCGTCCGGAGCGTCTCGTCGAGAACGCCGCGCTGTTCGACTTCGAGCTCGGCGCCGCGGACATGGCGGCGATCTCGGCGCTGAACCGGAACCGCCGCTACAACGATCCCGGCGAGTTCGCCGAGGCCGCGTTCGGTACCTTCTATCCCATCTACGAGTAGAGTCGTGGCGACGGCCACGGCCGCCGCGAGCGCGTGATGTCGGGCAGGCGGCAGTGTCGGCGGCGCAACCGTGGCATGGCGGCTGCAGCCGGCTGCCGACCCGAGACGGACCAGCGAGAGGAGAGTACGGATGGACGAGCACGGCTTCGATCTGATGACGCTCGACGAGGCGCAGGACCTGGAGTCGGGCGTGTTCCCGCTCGCCGTTTCGGGCCACGCCGTGGAGGCGGCATCCGCGCAGAGTGGTCTCGACGCGGTCGACGCGTGGGTGGCCACGCGCCGCGACGACATCGACAAGCTCCTGTCGGTGCACGGCGCGATCCTCTTCCGCGGCTTTCCGCTCGTCTCCGTCGACGACTTCGACCGCTTCGTCCGCGCCTTCGACTTCCCCAACTTCCAGTACAGGGATTCGCTGTCCAACGCGGTGCGCGTCAACCGTACCGAGCGGGTGTTCACCGCCAACGAGGCACCGCCCGACGTGGAGATCTTCATGCACCACGAGATGGCACAGACGCCGGTCTACCCGTCGCGGCTGTTCTTCTTCTGCGAGAAGCCGTCGGAGGAGGCGGGTGCGACGCCGATCTGCCGCTCCGATCTCCTGTGGACGAGCATCAAGGCCGAGCTGCCCGAGTTCGCCTCCGCCGCCGAGGCGCGCGGGCTGCTCTACACCAACGTCATGCCCGACACCGACGACGCGGGTTCCGGACAGGGGCGGAGCTGGCGGAGCACCTTCTTCGCCGACTCGCGCGAGGCGGCCGAGGCCCGCATGCGCGAGCTCGGCTACGCGTGGGAGTGGCAGGACGACGGCTCGCTCCGCGCCACGACGCCGACGCTCGCGGCCGTGCGCACGCTCGACGACGGCCGCCAGACGTTCTTCAACCAGCTCATCGCCGGGTTCCGCGGCTGGAAGGACAGCCGCAACGATCCGTCGAAGGCGATCACCTTCGGCGACGGCGCGCCGCTCGACCGTGACGCGGTCATGCGGCTCTGCGACATCGCCGACGAGCTGACGTTCGAGATCCCGTGGCAGGCGGGCGACGTCGCGCTGATCGACAACTACCTCGTCATGCACGGACGCCGTCCGTTCTCGGGCACGCGCAGGGTGCTGGCGTCGCTCGTGGCGGCGTGAACGGGCGGGACGGCGTGAACGGATCGGGCGACCGGCGCGGTTCGAGCGGTTCCGTCGGCAACGGCGACGAGAGTCGCGCGCTCGACGGGAAGCCGCGCGCGGCGCATCTCGGCGCGATCCGCGAGATGACGGGCTCGGAACTGGTGGACGTGAGGCTGCTGTCGGTGTCTTCGGCCGAACGGCTGATCGCCGAGGGTCTGTTCGAGGGGGACCGCGATGCCCGTCTCCCGGCCGTTCCTCGACGGTAACTTTCCGCCTCGCCGACGTTGGCGGACACGGTAGGATCGATGACGAGGGGCGCGAACGTCGTGCACCTTGGATGCAGGGAGACGACGACCATGGATCATCGGCAAGCGGCCTTCGCCGCGCGGCGGCGCCGGAGCGAGCTCGCCGTCCTCGTGCTCGTCGCCACGCTCGTCGGCGGATGTACCGAGGGCAGCCCCTCCGGCGTGACGCCCACCACCGTTCGTCCGCTCGGAGGGGCGGAGACGACCGCGCCGATGCCGCCCGACGAGACGCCAGACGAGACGCCAGACGAGACGCCGGCGCTCGAGCGGCTGGTCGGTCGCGTGCGGTTCGAGTTCGGCTTCACCGGAGCGGCCGAGGTCATCACGCTGACGACCGATTTCGAGCTCGACGACATCGACACGAACGACGGCGAAGACCTCCTGATGGACTTTCAGGAAAGCACGTCCTACACCTGTGACACCTTCATCGAAGGGTCTCGGCAATTCGGCGAGTACTTCTGTGTGGTGCTGTCGATCGGATCGGCGAGCGCCTTGCCGGAAGGCCAGCTGCTGCTGTTCACGTTCGATCTGGATTCCGGCGGCAGCGGCTCGGGCCGGATGGAGCTCTGTACCGAGGATCCGGTCGCCCTGGAGAACGCCGAGGAGCTCGGACTGGAGTGCGTCACGCGGCTGATCGTGGCACCCGACGGGTTCGTCGACGTCTCGGTGAACGGCTTTGCGTCCGCCTCGGCGCGCTCGCTGCCGCTCGGCAAGGAACTGATCGAAGTGGATCAGGGGATCTACCTCGAGCTCGCGCGGCGTGCCAGGCTCGAACCGGATGTCGGTGCCGGCGACCTGAGTCTCGCCGAAGCCCGTTTCGCCGACTTCGCACACGCGCTCGTCGTGCGCGCTTCCGCGCGAACGGCTAGTCGGTGAGCTGATCGAGCGGCAGGCCACTCGGCACGGCGGCCGGCGGTCCGAGCGAGCCGCTCAGCGAGCGCTCGTCGGTCAGCGCGTCGAGGAACGCGAGGAGGTGGTCGATCTCCTCGTCGTCGAGGGCCGTCGGTGCGAGATCCAGATGACGAGCGTAGCGAGCCATCTCGCGCGCGTCCTCGTGGATCAGGAAGTCGTTCGCCGCGAACCGGGGGTCGTCGAACAGGATCGCCTGCGTGCGATTCCAGCGCGCCAGGCTGCCCCGCGGGTCGAGGTGATGGCGTACGATGCCCTCGAGGGTGGCGAAGGTGCCGGCATGTCCGTACGGCGCGGTCCGCGCGACGTTCCTGAGGCTGGGCGTCCGGAAGCGATAGGCGTCGGCCGGGTCGTCGGTGACGTTCATGCGTCCGGGATCGCGGTTCGAACTGTCGAAGGCACGCGTGCGCCCCGGCCCGAGCGGCGGCAGCATCAGCGCGTGGAACGCGTGATCGGTCTGCAGCGGACCGGCGTGGCAGCGGTCGCAGCCGCCCTTGCCGTGGAAGACGACGAGACCGGCCACGGCGTCGTCGTCGAGCGCCGTGACGTCGCCCGCGAGCCAGTGGTCGAACGGGCTCGCGCTGGCGCGCCATTCGGCGTTGATGAAATCGTCGAGCGCGTGGGCCACATGCACGATGTCGATGTCGGCCGCGCGGCGCACCGACGGGAACGCCCGGACGAAGGGCGGCAGCCATGCCTCGCTGTCCCGCAGCCGTCGCTCGATGACGCGCCAGCCGTGGTCGCGGCGTCGGGCGGCCGCCGCCGCGACGTCGTTGCTGTCGACGCTGCCGGCCATCTCGATCTCCGCGAGCAGCGGAAAGAGCGCCTGGGCGGCGAGCACGCTCGGCAGCCCGTCGGGCAGGTACTCCTCGGCCGGCGTGTCGTAGCCGCGCGGTTCGTCGGGCGCGAGCGTGACCCGGCCGTCGTGGAAAAGCGTCGTGAACTCGTGTGCGCCGAGGTTGAACAGCGCCGGCGAATGCCTCGGAACACGATGTTTCAGCGACGTTCGTCCGGGACCCGTTCGGCGCGCGGGCCCCAGTCCGAGGCCCCCCTCGCCGACACCCAGCGACGTGCCGTCGGCGCTCGCGAGGGTCGAGTGGTGACAGGTCGAGCAGGCGATGTTCCGGTTGCCCGAGAGCAGCGGTTCGTGGAAGAGCAGACGCCCGAGCTCGACCCGTGCCGGGTCGGTCGTGCGGAAGTCGGTGTCGGTCAGCGGGGCGGGCAGCCGCGCCGCGATCGCGGGTGGCACGCGCGGATCGTCGATCGCGACGTCCGCCGCGCGCGCCGACACGAGTGACGGGGGGAGGCCATCGGCCGACGCCGCGGCGAGCGAGGACGCCATGCCGAGCGCGAGCAGCGACGCGGCCCGTGCCATCCGGCACGACCGACGGCGGGCCTTCGACGAGTATCGATCGATCATGGTCGAACCGTAGCGCCGCGCCCCGCCGCTGTCCACGGGCGACGCGCCCGGTCCGAGCTCGCGGGCGTGTCGGACGGCCTTGTCCGCCGACCGTCGGCGTGGCACGTTCACCAGCCCCTCCGAATGCTCCGCCGCCCGCCGATGACCCGGACCGCCGCCCGTCTCCCGCTGCTCCTCCTGCTCGCGAGCGTCGCGCTCGACGCCTGGGGGACGAACTTGCTCGATGCCCGGCGTCTGATGAAGGCCGGCCGTTTCGACGAGGCGATGCAGGCCTTCCTGCCGATGGCCGCAGCCGGCAACGCCGATGCCGAGGAACTCGTCGGTGTCATGTACGCGATGGGGCTCGGCGTCGAGCGCGACGACGAACGCGCGTTCGACTGGTACCTCAGGGCGTCGCTGAAGGGTCACCCGGGCGCGCAGTCGGGTGTCGGCTGGTACTACGAGACGGGACGCGGCGTCGCGGGCGTGGATCTCGTGCGCGCCTACGCCTGGTACGTCCTGTCGGCGATCGGCGGTGATCCGGACGCGGCCGTCAGCCAGGAGGAAGTCGTGAAGAAGATGACGGACGACGAGATCGCCCGGGCGAAGCGTCTCGTCGACGACTACCGACCGCTGCTCTACCCCTACGTGGACTGAACCCGCGTGGAGCGAGCCGCGAACGCGTCACAGGCGCGTGGCTGGGTATCCCACCAGCCGCCGGCCGCCGTGGCGCGCCGACCACCCCCGCAGCGCCCGAGCCTCGGATGGGCGGGCAGGCGGAGGAAGTGACGACAATCCGCGCATCGCACGCCGCCGCTCACCGTGTCCGGTGCCGCCGTGGTCTCCCGCATCGCGCCCAGCGCCCGGGCGAGCGTGTCGGCGCAGGCGGGGAGATCGGCATCCGGGGTGTGGAAGATGTCCTCGATGTCGTCGGCCGAGGGGAACGCCTCCAGCAGACGCTCGCGCGACACGCCCGCCTCGAGAAGGAGCGCCTCGAAGCGCGCCCATCGGGTCGGATCGCGTGCCGGTGGCGGCGTCCGTGGAGGGGCGGCCGGGGCGGGCTCCGGCGCGGCGGAAGGCAAGGCGACCAGGGCGGCGTTCACCTCGGCGATGGAGCGCAGCCTGCGTCCGGTCGAGCGTCGTGACGTGCCGCGCTCGTCGGGCTGCGGGCTCGTCGGCCGGCGACCTCGGCCGCGCCGCGGGGCGAGCCGTACCGGTTGCCCGGCACCGGCTCGCGGGGCCTGCGCTCCGGAGAGCGACGGCTGCCGCGGGCCTGCCGGCCGTTCGAGGGACGGCGGGAGTTCGGCTCGAAGTTCCATCGGAGATACAGCCTCGGTGGCCACGATGCACGGGCTGCCGATCGACGGCCGCCCGACTACTGTTAATAATATCAGATAATCGGAGAGCGTCGTTCCTTCCCGCTCGAGCCTGCCCCGTCCGCTCCGGCGCCGGCGGGGTCGCGCCGCCGATCGACACGCTGCCACCGCTCCGCGCCACCGCGAGCGGCAACCCGGTTCGGCCGTGAACGACACGAGGCACCGTGAACCAGCTATGGCCAGCTATGGCCAGCTGGGGTCGGCTCGGGCCGGGTCGGGGCCGGGTCGGGGCCGCATGCGCCGGGCTCGGGGCAAGGCGGCACCAGTGCCGCTCGAGTCGTCTCCGAGAGGTGCCGGACCGTCTCGCGACCGTCCGGCACCACCGCCCTCAGTTCAGATCGGAGTCGTAGCCCTCGGCGATCATCGCCTCGGCCGCCTTCGCCTCGTCGCGCAGGAGATTCAGCCACTTCTCGCCGCCCTCGATGTTCTCGGAGAACCAGCTGTAGACAGGCTCGGCCGCCGCGGCGAACGCCGCCTTGTCCTCGGGAGTCGGCACGTACAGCTCGCCGCCGGCGCTCGCGAACTCCTCGTAGGCCTGGATGGACTTCCGCTTCGGGGAGGCGAACGTCGCCTGTTGCAGCGCGTCGAAGCCGTCGACCACGACACGGCGCAGATCCTCGTCCATGCCCAGGAACGCCTCGTTGTTCATGTACCAGAGCGCACCCATGTAAGCGTGGCCGTCGAGCGTCACGTACTTGAGTCCGGCCTCGGGGAACTTCATGCCCATGATGTCGGTGATGCCGTTCTTCGAGCCTTCCACCACGCCCGTCTGGAACGACGTGAACAGCTCCGGCCACGGGATCGGCGTCGGGCTCGCACCGAGCGACTTGACGAGTTCCTGCGGAAGATCGGCGACCACGGTGCGGATCTTCAGCCCCTCCATGTCCTCCGGTGTCTTGACGGTGCCCTTGGTGTTGGCGAAGTTGCGCCAGCCGCCGGTGTTGCCGATCGTCATCAGGCGGATACGATCCTCGGAGTCGGCGAGGATCTGCCTGCGCATCTCGCGCGTGAATTCGCCCTCGAACACGGTCTCCGCGATGCGGTCGTCGGACAGGATGTAGGGCAGGTCCAGCACCTGCACGTACGGGAACATGTTGGCGACGCCGCCCGAGGTGGAGATGTAGATGTCGACCGAGCCGTCCTCGAGCGCCTGCATGCACTCGGTACCGTTCGCGCAGAGCTGGGTGCCGATGAACAGCTCCACCTCGATCTCCCCGTTCGAGCGCGACTCGACGAAGTCCTTGAAGACCACGAGGCCGTCGTAGTCCTCGTCGGCCTCGTTCGAGTTGGCCACGGCGCGAAGCTGCACCTCGGCGGCGGCCGCGCCCGCGAACAGCGAGCAGGCGGTGGCGGCGCAGACCGCGAGGGCGGCCGGCGTGCGAGCGATGTCTCTCGGAATCAAGGGTCTCTCTCCAGTGGTGGTCGATGACCGACGCTTCGTCGTCGCCGGCGGGGGCAAGCCTGCGTTCCGCGACGGGTCGCGGGCGAGGGCGAGCGTACCGCCGACGATCCGGCGTCGTGACGCGAGCCTAACGCGCCGTCGCCCGCGCTGCCAGCCGTCCGTGCCGGCCACACCCCGTCGCCGCCCGAAGCCGCCGCGGATCGAACGGGGCGCCGCCATCCGCGCCCGTGTCGGACGAAGGCCACGGCACGCGGCCGCGGCGGGCGCTCGTCCGGGCTCGTCAGGCCAAGCCGAGCAGCCGCGGCACGGTCATCGAGATGCCCTCGACGAACGTGATCAGGAAGATCACGACGATCTCGACGGCGAGGAACGGCAGGATCGTCCGCGCGATCGCCTCCACCCGCTCGCCGGACACGCTGGACGCGACGAACAGCACGAGCCCCATCGGTGGCGTGGCCAGCCCGACGGTCAGGTTCACGCTCATGATGATCGCGAAGTGCACCGGATCGACGCCGAGGGAGATGAACACCGGGGCGAGAATCGGGCCGAGGATGATGATCGCCGGGCCCGCGTCGAGGAACATCCCGACGATGAACAGCAGGATGTTGATCATGAACAGCAGGATCAGCGGGTTCTCGCTGACCGACAGGAACAGGTCGGCGAGCGATTCCGCCGCGTGCGAGAGGCTGACGACGGTCTTGAACGCGATCGCCGCGCCGACCAGGAGCAGCACGACGGCCGAGGAGATCGCGCTCGCGGTGAAGATGCGCGGGAGCTCGCGGAACGTGACCGAGCGCAGCACGAACAGTGACAGGAGCAGCGCGTAGCCGACCGCGACGGCCGAGGCCTCGGTCGGCGTGAAGATGCCGCCGAGGATGCCGCCGAGGATGATGACGGGAGTCAGGAGCGGCAGTATCGCCTTGCGTGTCGCGTGGCCCCGCTCGCCCCAGGACGCCTTGGGTCCGGCCACCGGAAAGTCGTGCTTCCTGGCCTGCAGCGCGACCATGCCCATCAGTCCCAGGCCGACGAGCATGCCCGGGACGACGCCCGCGGCGAACATCGCCGCGACCGACACCTCCATCGTGTAGGCGTAGATGATCATGATGCCCGAGGGCGGGATGATCGGACCGATGACCGACGAGGCGGCCGTGATCGCCGCGGCGAAGCGGCGGCTGTAGCCGTTCTTCTCCATCGCCGGGATCAGCATCGAGCCGAGCGCCGAGGTGTCGGCGACGGCGGAGCCCGAGAGCCCGGCGAACAGCATGCTCGAGAGGATGTTGACGTGGGCGAGACCGCCCCTGACGTGTCCGATCAGCGACTGCGAGAAGTCGACCAGGCGAAGCGTGATGCCGCCCTTGTTCATCAGCTCGCCGGCGAGCATGAAGAACGGGATCGCCATCAGGGGGAACGAGTCGATGCCGTTGTAGATGTTCCGGAAGAGCAGCGGGATGTCGCGATCCATCCCCTCTACCAGCAGCATCGTGCCCGGCGCGAGCAGCATCGCGAAGAACACCGGCATGCCGATCAGCAAGAGGATCAGGAAAAGCGGCAGGAACAGGATCAGCACGTGCGCGCTCCCGTGTCGGGTCGTCGGTCGGGTCGTCCGGCAGGTCGGCCGGCGTCCTGCCCGGTCGCCGTCATTCGGCGGGGCGGGTCGCCACCGGATGCCCCGGCAGGTCCTCCTCGGCGACGATCAGCGGATTCGGTGGCGTCGGAAAATCCTCGGCACGCCCGAACGTCCGTCCGATCGCGCGCATCAGGAGCTCGACGTTGACCAGGATCATCGAGCCGAAGCAGACCGGCATCGCCAGGTAGATCCAGGCCCGCTGGAGCTTGAACGAGGCCGCGCGGGTGCGGAAGCCGCGCTGGAAGAACTCGATGGCGAGCACGAACAGCTGCACGAGCAGGATCAGGGCGAGGACGAGCAGCACGAGCTGGAGCGCGCGGGCGATGACCACAGGCAGGCGCTCACCGACGAGGTCGATCGAGACGAACGCGCCCCAGCGATAGCCGGAACCGGCCACCAGCGCCATCATCCAGATCATCAGGGCGCGGGCGACTTCCTCCGGCCACGGTAGGGCGCTGCCGACGACGTAGCGCATGAACACCTGCAGCAGGATCGTCGCGACCATCAGCGCGACCAGTACCCAAGCGGCGTGACGTCCGAGTGCGAGCAGACGCGAGTTGAGCGCTTCGAGCGCGCGCAGTGCGGTGACGAGAGCCGGCATGGGCGGAGTGTAGGGCATCGGTTCGGCCGACGCGCGGCGCGCGGAGGTCGATGTCGAGCGGGCCCGGTGGGCTCGCTGAAGCGCCGTGCGGCTCTGGTACGCTTCGGTCACCCTCGACTCACCGCCCCACGGACGTCCCTGCCGATGAAGATCTCGCCCCTCGCTCCGCTCGCCGTCGCCGTCGCTCTCGCCGCAGCAGGCTCCGTCGCCCGCGCCGACGACACGCTGACGATCCTGCACACCAACGACTTCCACTCGCGCATCGAGCCGATCAGCAAGTACGACGGTCCCTGCGGCAGTCCCGAGGACAACGCCGCCGGCGAGTGCTTCGGCGGCTGGGCACGGCTCGTCACGGCGATCGAGGCGGCGCGCGAGCGCGACCCCGACGCGCTGCTCGTCGACGGCGGTGACCAGTTCCAGGGCTCGCTCTTCTACACGCAGTACAAGGGCAAGGTCGCCGCCGAGATGATGAACGCGCTCGGTTACGACGGCATGGCCGTCGGCAACCACGAGTTCGACGACGGACCGGAGGTGCTGCGCGCGTTCATGGACGCGGTCGAGTTCCCGGTGCTGATGTCCAACGCCGACGTCTCGATGGAGCCGGCGCTCGCCAACAAGCTGATGAAGAGCACCGTCGTCGAGAAGGGCGGGGAACGCTACGGTCTGATCGGCCTGACCACCGAGGACACCAGGGAGTTGGCGAGCCCGGGCGAGAACGTCGTGTTCACCGATTCGGTCGAGGCCGTGCAGGCCGAGGTGGACGCGCTGACCGCCGACGGCGTGACCCGCATCATCGTCCTGTCCCACTCGGGCTACGGCGTCGACATGCGCGTCGCCGCCCAGGTCAGCGGTGTCGACGTCGTCGTCGGCGGCCACACCAACACGCTGCTCTCCAACACCCTCGACGGGGCGGCGGGCCCCTACCCGACCATGGTCGGCGACACCGCCGTGGTGCAGGCCTACGCCTACGGCAAGTACCTCGGCGAGCTGTCGGTGACGTTCGACGAGGCGGGCGAGGTGATCGAGGCGAGCGGCGAGCCGATCGTCGTGGACGGTGCCGTGGTCGAGAACGAGGACGTGGTCGCGCGCGTCGTCGAGCTGGCGGAGCCGCTCGAGTCGATCCGCAGCCAGGTCGTCGCCGAGAGCGGTGCCCTGATCGAGGGCGATCGCGAGGTCTGCCGCGTGCAGGAGTGCGCGATGGGCAACCTCGTCGCCGAGGCCATGCTCGATCGTGTCAGGGAGCAGGGCGTCGACATCGCGATCATGAACGCCGGCGGCATCCGCGCGTCGATCGACGAGGGCGAGGTGACGATGGGCGAGGTGCTGACGGTGCTGCCGTTCCAGAACACGCTCGCCACCTTCGAGCTCGAGGGCGCCGACCTGCTGGTCGCGCTCGAGAACGGCGTCAGCCAGGTCGAGGAGGTGCAGGGACGCTTTCCTCAGGTGGCGGGCATGACGTACGCCTTCGACGCGTCGAAGGCGCCGGGCGAGCGCGTCTCCGACGTCATGGTCATGCAGGGCGGCGAGGCGATGCCGCTCGACCCCGAGGCCACCTACGGCATCGTGTCGAACAACTACGTGCGCGGCGGCGGCGACGGCTACGACGTGTTCGCGGACAACGCGATGAACGCCTACGACTACGGCCCGAACATGGAGAGCGTGGTCGCCGACTACCTCGCGGCCAACGCCCCGTACGCGCCGTCCACGGACGGCCGCATCAGCGCGAAGAACTGAGCGGGCACCCGGGGATCGGGCCATGGCGACAGGTCAGGGTCCGATCCCCGAAGTCTGCGGAGATCTCCACGCGTCGCGGCGGCGCTTCCCGTCTCGACCGCGTTCGCCCCTTTTCGCCGTGGCCCGCGCGAGCGGGTCGACGTCGCACGCGCTCCGGCAGCAGTCCACGTGGGCGAAGCGGAGTGTCGCGAGCAGCACCACGCCCATGACGACGAGCCGCATCCGGGCCGCCTGCGCGAGCAGGTGAAGCCGCACCGGATTCGCCGGATCGAGCCATGACGTCGCGACGTCCGGCAACCAGCGCCCGAACGGTTCGGCCTCGATCCACAGCCCCCGGACCTCGTCGAGGGACACCACGGGGCCGATGAGACCGGAGATCGTGTCGGCCGAAACGCCTAGCGTCACGCCGTCGACGGCCGTCACGCCGCCGAAGCGTTTCGTCAGGTCATGGGACGGAGATCACGGGGCGGACCGGCGGCCGCGTCGGACGGCGCCAAGTGCACGTCGCGGGGGCGGCCAGGTGCGGCCGGCGAGGTGCGGCCGGCGAGGTGCGGCCGGCCAGGTGCGGCCGGCGAGGTGCCCACCCGCATCCGAAGGGCGGGTCTGTCGGCCGCCGGACGAAGCCCGGGGCGGCGGATCCGTCGAGCGAAGCGTGCAAGAACGGCCGGGCCGATTGACGGGCGCCGGCACCCCTCTCTACGATCCGTCGTCCCGACAACGACAGAGCGGACGAGCATGCAAAGCAAGGCCACGGCAGCCTGGGAAGGCGAGATCAAGGAAGGCAAGGGTCAGATGTCGACGACCAGCAACGCGCTGCAGAGCGTCCCTTACACGTTCGAGAGCCGCTTCGAGGGCGCCGACGGCACCAACCCCGAGGAACTCCTGGGCGCGGCTCACGCCGGCTGCTTCTCCATGGCGCTGTCGATGATCCTCGGCGAGGCCGGCATGACCCCCGAGCGCATCGAGACGCAGGCCACCGTCACGCTCGAGCGGGAAGACGAGGGGTTCGCGATCAAGAAGGTGCACCTCGACACCACCGCGACCGTGCCCGGCGCGAACGATGCGGACTTCCAGGAAGCGGCCGGCAAGGCCAAGGGCGGCTGCCCGATGTCCAAGGTGCTGAACGCCGAGATCACGATGGACGCGAGGCTCGCCTCCTGAGTCGAGTCGGCGGCGCGCTCGCGGCGGATCGAGTGCTCCGGATCGGGACCGCTCGCGTATCGGTGACGGAGCGCGATGTCCCGTCGGGCCGCCGCACCGCGCCTTGCACCACGCTTGTTCCCGTCGTCGCGGGTGTGGTATTACCCGAGACGGTCCACCAACTTGAGGTACGACCCATGAGGCGATCCATCGTACTGGTCGCGGGCGCGCTCGCCCTCGCCGCCGGCAGTGCCCACGCCGGAGGCGGTTGCGCCTACGGTCAGCATCAGGCAGCCATGGCCGACGCCGGCGAGGTACAGGACGCCGCGGCCGACAGCGAGCTGAGTCCGGAACTGCTGGCCCTGCTGAAGAAGCGGGAAGAGGAGTCCCTTGAGCAGTCCCTCGTCGTTCCCGACATCCCGAACTGAGGACTCCGCCGGGCGACGCGAGGGGGCCGAGTCGCTCCCCTCGTCCCCGGCTTCGGCACGAACACGGTGCCGGCGCGCGGCGGAGACGTGGTTCCCCGTGCGGATGCACCGGCTTCCGTGACGATCGCGTATCGAGCGGGCGACAGTGGACGGCACCGCACTGCACTTCGTTCACGCGTGCGACAGCCACGTCCGCTCCGGCCTTGAGCACTTCCGCGCGGACCTCGCCTCGCTGACGGCCTTCGTCGAGCGCGTGAAAGCGCTCCGCGAGAGCGGGGTGGCGATCGATTTCGTCGTCCATACCGGCGACCTCGTCGACGAGGTCGACGACCCCGACGCGGCGTCCGACGCGACTCGCGCCGCATTGTCGATCCTGGACGGGCTGCCGGTACGCTGGTTCCTGCTCAACGGCAACCACGACCGACGTGCCATCCTCGTCGGCGATGGGCGCGAAGGCGGGGATGTGTGTCCGAGCGGCCCGGGCGACGCGAGCCCGAGCGGTCCGGCCGACGTACGCCCGAGCGGCCTGGGCGACGTGCCGGCGATGAGCCGGGCCGGCGTGGCGGTACGGGAAGTCGGCGGCGTGCAGCTGATTTTCGTCGATGCCAACCCCGAGAGTGGCGGACGCGCGGACCTCTATGGCGAGCTTTCGCCGGAAGCCGTGGCGACGCTCGCGTGGCACATGGACGATCACCCGGGTCAATCGGTCGTCTTTCTGCATTACCCGCCGCTGGCGCAGGAGGCGAGCTGGCCGGGCGCCTGTGTCGGTGGCGGGGCGCTGCACGCGCTGCTCGTGCCACGGGCGGAAAGCCTGTACGGGGTCTTCGTCGGGCACAACCACCGCGCGGTGCATCATCTTCGCGACGGCGTGCTGTACACGACGGCACCGGCGCTGACGCGACAATTCCTGCTCTGGCCCGGCCAGGAAACGTTCGCGGCGGACGACGAGCCGGTATCGGGCCTGCATTACGTCACACTCGAGACGAACGGCGCGACCCGCGTGCAGCACCACGCCTTCGTCGACCTCGGAAAACTCGCGGGCCGAGGCTCTGCCAGCTGACGACGCCGAGCCTCCCGGGGCGCGCGAACCTCAGAGCATCTCGGGCCGGCGCGTGCCACGCCGTCAGGCGACGTATCCCGACCGCCCCCCTCACCGCGAGCTGCCCGAGCCCGCGACGACGCCCGCGTCCGTGCGCATGCACTTCACCGTGACGGCGCGCCGCTCGTGGAGCGTGGACGGTGGCGGCCGAGGAACGACCCGGAGTCCGCCTCGTTCGGACAGCGGACGGCGGACAGCGGGGCCGAGGGGGCGGCGGCGAGGCGAACCCGCGACGCATGCGTCCGGCTCGTCATGCTCTGCCGGACGTCGATCGGGCGACCCTCGCGGACGGACCTGTACACGATGTCACGACGTTTCGCTGACGCGTCGACTATTTGACTGAACACTTCACGTCTTTGCAGCCAGGGAACCAGGCCATGTTCGTCAACCGATCATCACGCGCCGCCGCCGTCCGGGCGCTGCTCGCCCCGTCGCTCCTCGCGCTGCTCGCCTCGGCGGGTGCCGGTGCGGCAGGGACACCCACCGCGTCGCTCGGGCCGCAGCCCGGGTCCGATGGCCGCTGCGGTACGGAGAGGAACACTTGGGCCTTCCTCGATCATCCCCGGCGACGCCTCGTCCACCGCGAGGTCGGCGGTCACAGCTTCCAGGGCTGGTGCAACCCGGGTGGCGGTGTCACGACCCGCTCCTACGTGACACCCGGCTGGGCCGGGGACGCCATCGTCAACACCGGCACGCCGGGGGCGAACTACTGGATCGACTGGCGGAACACCGGCGCGCGCGAGGGCGGTCATGCCGAGTTCGACATCTCGATGTCGCGCGATCGCTGGCAGTCCGGCGGCCAGGGCTACGGCTCGGTGACGATCGGCGCGGCGCTCGATTCCGGGCGCGATCTCGCGCTGACCGCGCGCGGGCGCTGGGTGCGGAGCCGCTTCACGGGCAGCGCCGAGCCCGTGGGCAAAAGTCACGTCCAGACGATCATCTGGCTGACACGTGAGGCGGGCGCCGCCAACAACGCCGGCCGCGACGCGCGCGGTGTCTGCGTCGATCGCCAGTCCATCGACATCACCGTCGTCGAGTGGATGCCGGCGGCGCTGCGCGAGGACTACCGGACGCTGACTTACGTCAACCCCGTGACCCGCCGGGTGCGCTCGTTCGAGAGCGGCGGCGTGTCCTATCAGATCTACGCGCGGGAGCCGGGCGACATCTGCGAGAACGCCTCGTATCTCGCCGTGCGCGACGAGAACGGCTTCGAGTCCGGATCGGCGCCGAGCGTCGTCGATGCGGGCGCCATCATCCGCGCCCTCCTCGAGACGGGTGCGCCGTTCGACCGGAGCTGGCACATCGCTCTGTTCGGTTGGGAGATCACCGGCGCGTCGGCCGATCAGAGCGACGTCCGGCTCACCGACAGTGGCGGCAAGTTCGTGTTCGCGTGCTACTCGATCCCGAGCCTGGTCGGAGCACGCGGCGGGCCCGGGTACGACCGCTGTGATTCCGCCGCCGGCACGACGGATGTTTCACCCCCGGGCGGCTCCGACGGTTCCTCCGGTGGCGGCGCGCCCGCGCCTGCCGCCCCGGTCCCGCCCGCGACACCCGCGACCGGCTTGGGCGCACGGTCCGCTTCCGCCGCACTCGGCGCACCGGCCGGGCTCGTCGCGACGGTCTATTCGGCAAGCTCGGCCGAGCTCTTCTGGACGCGACCCGCCACGCCCGGACTTCGCTACGAGATCCGGCGGGACGGCGCGGTGCTGACGACCACCGACGGCGTCAGCCACTACGAAGGGAGCCTGACGAGCGGCCGAACCTACGCCTACGAGATCGTCGCGATCGGGCGCGACGGCGAACGCTCGAACGCCTCGCGAATCTCCGTCGACACGGGTGGCGAGGTCATCGTCTCGCCGCCTGTCGAGGTGGCCGCCGTCGCGCCTTCCGCGGCGCGGGACTCGTCCGCGGCGGGCACGACGACGCTCGCCGCCCCGAGCGGCCTGCGCGGCACGATCTATTCGGCGCGGAACGGGGAGATCTTCTGGACGCGGCCGGCGACGCCGGGACTGCGCTACGAGGTGAGCCGCGACGGTACGGTGGTGACGATCACCGATGGCGTGAGCCACTACGACGACACGCGGATCGCGGGCAGGACGTATCGCTACGACGTCGTCGCGATCGATGCCGCCGGCCGACGCTCCGCGGCGGCGGATCTGACCCTGTAGGGGCCGGCCGGGCACGCGGCGCTCGCGACCCGCGTCGCCTGTCCGCGGCGGTGCGTTCGAGCGTGATGACGGCGGATGACAGACCTGTATTATTTGTCTTCGATGTCTTCGATGTCTTCGTCTTCGATGCCGGTGGTGCGATACGCGTTCGGCACGACGCGCGTTCGGCACGACGCGTGGCGCATCGGATCGGTGCCATGAGGTAGTCTCCGTCCGTCATCCACGCGAAGGACGTCATCATCATGGATCTCGGAATCGCCGGCCGTCAGGCCATCGTCTGTGCCTCGAGCCGCGGGCTCGGCCGCGCCTGCGCGCTCGCGCTCGCCGAGGCGGGCGTGCACGTCACGATCAACGGCCGCGACGAGGCGGCGCTCGACGCGACGCGCGCGGCGGCCGAGGCGTACGGCGTCACGGTCAACGTCGTCGCCGCCGACGTCTCCAGCGCGGCCGGGCAGGACGCCCTGTTCGCCGCCTGCCCCCAACCCGACATCCTCGTCAACAACAACGGCGGTCCGCCGCTCACGGACTTCCGCGCGCTCGATCGCGAGGCGATGCTCGCCGGGGTGACGATGAACATGGTCACGCCGATCGAGCTGGTGCAGCGCTGCGTGGACGGCATGGCGAGCCGCGGCTTCGGGCGCATCGTCAGCATCACCTCGTCGTCGGTGCTCGCGCCGATTCCCGGGCTCGACCTCTCGAGCGGCGCGCGCGCCGGACTCACCTCGTTCCTCGCGGGCGTCGCTCGCACCGTCGCCGGCAAGGGCGTGACCATCAACCAGATCATGCCCGGCGCGTTCGACACCGATCGGCTGCGCGGCAACTTCGCCGCGGCGAGCACGCGCACCGGCAAGGACGCCGAGGAGATCGCGCGGCAGCGCGCTTCCGGCATCCCGGCCCGCCGGTTCGGGCAGCCGGGCGAGTTCGGCGCGGCCTGCGCGTTCCTGTGCAGCGACAAGGCGGGCTACATCACCGGGCAGAGCCTGCTGATCGACGGCGGAGCGTTCGCCGGCGCGTTTTGATCGTGACGCCCACTCTCGGACCCGGACCATCACTTTCCGATCTCGTCGATTGATCCGGGTCCGAAATTCTCGAACCCTGTCAGTCGTGCACGTGTACGGCAGTGGTGCGGACGACGAACCGGATCGGCTTCTCAGGGAAGCGTCTTCAATGCCTGACGGAACGGGCAGTTGTAGATCGGACAGTCCGAGTTGCGCCTTGCGGGCCGACATTCCGTGACTGTTGCCGTCCGTCGCCACTACCAACAGATCGGGATATCCGCCGGCACTCGGCAGGTCTCGGAGATATCTCTTCAGCTCTCGCGCGACACCGCCGAACCCACGGGTCGTGTTCCTCCACCGAAGAGCGGGGGACAGCTTCGCCTCATCGAGCAACCGGGTCACCAAGGTGGAGACGACAAGCTGATGCGCCGTGTCTTCGACGAACGAGTCGATGCGGCTAGGCATCGAAGTCGCCGCGGAGTATGCGGTCCGAGACGGTCATGTCGTTCATGTGTTCCGCCTCGAGTGCATCCGACACGTCGGCATGCATGCCGAGTGGCCCCCAGGTGTCGAGCGGGGCGATCTCGGTGCCAAGCTGCCCTCGCCTGACCATCAGGAGGCTCGAAGGGTCTACCCAGTCGCAGAGGACGGGTGAGTGGGTCGTGACGATGAACTGCGTGGTGCCGCTGCGCCCGCGAGCCCTGAGTGTCTCGGCAATCAACTCGATCCGCTTCGGGTGGATGCCGTTTTCCGGCTCCTCGAAACCGATCAACGACGAGGGGGACGTCGATCCGCTCAGCGCGAGCATGCCGAGTACGCGAAGCGTTCCCTTATGCGATAGCGCAGATACTTCTCGGAAACTTGGCTCCTGGGCGAGGTGACTTTCGTGTCGCCGGTACCGTCGCGCATGTCCCGGATTCGCTTCTCGACACGAGCGGCTATCGCCGCGGTGATCTCGAAGTCGGCCTCGATCGAGAAACGCACGGACTCCTGATCGAGGAGGCCGCGAATTCCACGACTGTCGAAGGAGAACGACTCCAGCGGCTTGCCTCGGTAAGGAGGTCCGAACGCTTCCTTGAGGGTTCGCGTGCCCGCGAACTTCGAGAGCAGCTGCAGCGCATCGAGAAAATTGCTCTTGCCGGCAGCGTTCGGACCGACGAGCATCGATAGCGGTTCGAGTTTGACCTCGACATCGCGAAGCGTCTTGTAACCGCGTATCCGGACTCGCTTCAACATGCGGTCAGCTCCTCTCCCTCGCAGAACGGTAGTCGGCGACTCTGACGCTCGGCGAGATGTCCCGCGGCGACTTCGCCATTCAGTCCTGTCGGCGGGGCGGCAGTCCGGTGTGCTGGGTCGCGATCGTGCCGGCCTTCGGCTGACGCGAGGTCGAGCCGCGGCGGGCGGTGCCGGGCGGCGCCTTGCCCGCGCCGCGGCCGACACGCTTGCCGGTGCCCTTGCCGGTGCCGGGGCGTGTGCCGTTCTTGCCACGCGGGCTCTGGTAACCGTCACCCTTGGGCTGGTAGGCCGGGATCAGGTGCTGGCGTCCGTTGCCGATCAGGTCCACCCGACCCATCGCCTTGAGCGCTTCGCGCAGGAGCGGCCAGTTGGCCGGGTCGTGGTAGCGGAGGAAGGCCTTGTGCAGCGCGCGCCGACGCCCGCTCCTGGCCACGTCCACCGTCTCCGAGTCCGAGCGGATGCGCTTCAGCGGGTTCTTCCCGGTGTGGTACATGGCCGTGGCCGTGGCCATCGGCGAGGGGTAGAAGTTCTGCACTTGGTCGGCGCGGAAACCCTTCGCCTTCAGCCACAGCGCGAGGTTCATCATGTCCTCGTCGCTGGTGCCGGGGTGGGCGGCGATGAAGTAGGGGATCAGGAACTGCTTCTTGCCGGCCTTCTTCGTGAAGCGCTCGAACATCTCCTTGAACTCGTCGTAGGCGCCGATGCCGGGCTTCATCATCCGGTCCAGCGGACCGCGTTCGGTGTGTTCGGGCGCGATCTTCAGGTAGCCGCCGACGTGGTGGGTGACGAGCTCCTCGACGTACTCCGGGGACTTGACGGCCAGGTCGTAGCGCAGGCCCGAGGCGATCAGCACCTTCTTGATGCCGGGCAGTGTGCGGGCGCGCCTGTAGAGCCGGATCAGCGAGGAATGATCGGTGTCGAGGTTCGAGCAAATGTCCGGGTAGACGCACGACGGCAGGCGGCAGTTCTTCTCGATCTCGCGGCTCTTGCAGGCGATCCGGTACATGTTGGCCGTCGGCCCGCCGAGATCCGAGATCACGCCGGTGAACCCCGGCACCTCGTCGCGGATCGTCTCGATCTCCTTGATGATCGATCCTTCCGAGCGGTTCTGGATCACGCGCCCCTCGTGCTCGGTGATCGAGCAGAACGTGCAGCCGCCGAAGCAGCCGCGCATGATGTTGACCGAGAAGCGGATCATCTCGTAGGCGGGAATGCGCGCGCCGCCGTAGCTCGGGTGGGGTACCCGCGCGTAGGGATGATCGAAGACGTAGTCCATCTCCTCGGTCGTCAGCGGGATCGGCGGCGGGTTGAGCCAGAGCTTCTTGCCGCCGCCCTGGTTCTGCACCAGGGCCCGCGCGTTGCCGGGGTTGGTCTCCAGGTGCAGCACGCGGTTGGCGTGGGCGTAGAGCGCCTTGTCGTGCCTGACGACGTCGTGGGCCGGCAGGCGGAGCACCGTGCGTCCGCGCTGGTCGTTCCTGAGCTCGGCACGCTCCTCGCGCGTCATGAACTTCAGCACGCGTGTCTCGCCCGCGACGGCGGATGTCGTCGGGGCGTCCTGAACGGTGGTGGCGGCGCTCGCCGAATCGTCCGCCGTCGACTGTCCGGATGCCGGTGCGTCGGCGCTCGCGCCGGAAGGATCGGACCCGGACACGCTCGATCCCGAAGCGTCGAATGCGGAGCGGTTCGACGCCGACGCGCCCGCTCCGGGTCGCGTCGATTCCGCCGCGTCCGACCCGGTCGACGCGTGCTTGCAGTCGCCGCCGTCCGCCTCGGCCTGGCCGTTCTCGTCGTAGCCCGGCACCACGTACGGGTTGATCGGCGCCTCGAGGCGGCCGGGGCGATCGATGCGGGTCGAGTCGACCACGCGCCAGTCGGGGGCGATGTCGTCGATCAGGAAGGCGGTGCCGCGCACGTCGCGGATGCCGTCGATCGGGTCACCCTGGGCCAGGCGATGGGCGATCTCGACGACGGCACGCTCGCCGTTGCCGTAGATCAGCATGTCGGCCTTGGCGTCGGCGAGGATCGAGCGGCGCACCTTGTCCTGCCAGTAGTCGTAGTGGGCGATGCGGCGGAGGCTGGCCTCGATGCCGCCGAGCACCAGCGGCACGTCGCCGAACGCCTCGCGGCAGCGCTGGGCGTAGACGATCGACGCGCGATCCGGGCGCAGGCCGCCGACGTCGTCGGGGGAGTAGGCGTCGTCGCTGCGGATCTTCCGGTCGGCCGTGTAGCGGTTGATCATCGAATCCATGTTCCCCGCCGTGATGCCGAAGAACAGGTTCGGCGCGCCGAGCGCCTCGAACGCGGCGGTGTCCTGCCAGGCGGGCTGGGCGACGATGCCGACACGGAATCCCTGCGCCTCCAGCAGGCGCCCGACGATCGCCATGCCGAAGCTGGGGTGATCGACGTAGGCGTCGCCGGTCACGACGATGACGTCGCAGCTGTCCCAGCCGAGCTCGTCCATCTCGGCACGCGACATCGGCAGGAAAGGTGCACGTCCGTAGCACTCCGCCCAGTACGGGCGGTAATCGAACAGCGGACGGGCCGCGGGTGCGACGGCGGGACGTGCTGACATGGGAAACCGATCTCTGACCTGGGGCGTATGGTAACGGGTCGCGTGGCGGGCCGTCGGGGCGTGCCGCACGGCCCGCCCCGACCGATCGCGGGCGAGAGAGGCCGGACGCGACGCATGAAGCCCTACCTGAAGATTCTCCTGCCCGTGCTGGTGCTCGTGGGCGCCGTGCTCGCCTCGCGGGCGATCCTCGGCAGCCGCCCCGAGCCCGTCACGCGCCCGGAGCGCGTGACGCTGCAGAGCGTCGAGGCGATGCGGCTCGTGCCGGGCGACTACCCGGTAGTCCTACGGAGTCGCGGGTCGGTCCGGCCCACTCGCGCCAACACCCTGGTGGCCGAGGTGACCGGCTCGGTCACGGCGCTCGCCGACGCGTTCGTGCTCGGCGGCGCGTTCGCGCGCGGCGAGACGCTCGTGCAGCTCGACCGCCGCGACCACGAGATCGCCCGGACCCGCGCCCGTGCCAACCTCGCCCAGGCGCGCGCGCGGCTCGAGGAGCAGGAGGCGCTCGCCGAGCAGGCGCGGCTCGAGTGGCGCCAGCTCGGGCGGCGCGGCGAGCCCTCGGCGCTGACGCTTCGCGAGCCGCAGCTCGCCGCCGCGCGGGCGGACCGTGACGCGGCGGCGGCCGAGCTCGAGCGCGCCGAGCTCGATCTCGAGCGGACCCGGGTGACCGCGCCCTACGACGGGCGCGTGCTCGAGCGCGAGGTCGATGCGGGACAGTTCGTCAATCGCGGCGGCGTGCTCGGGCGCATCCACGCGATCGATTCGGTCGAGGTCAGCCTGCCGCTCGGGGTACGCGAGCAGACGCGGCTGGAGCTGCCCGCGGACGGGCGCGCGCCGGCCGTCGAGCTGGAGGCGCCGTCGGGCGGGGCGACCCGGCGCTGGGCGGGCGAGCTGGTGCGGGTGGCGGGGGTGGACGAGGCGACACGGCAGCTCGCGGTGATCGCCCGCGTCGACGACCCCTGGGCCGACGCCGACGCGCCGCTCCGGGTCGGGCAGTACGTCGAGGCGCGAATCTCCGGCGAAGTACTCCGGGGGGTGTTCGTGGTGCCGCGGACGGCGGTGCGGGAGGGGCGCGAGGTGCTCGTGGTCGACCGGACCGGGGCGATCCGGCGACGACCGGTGGTCGTGGCCTGGTCGGACGAGGATGTCGCCGCCATCGACGCGGGGCTCGAGGCCGGAGAGCTGGTCGTGCTGACGCCGCTCGCGACGGTCGTCGACGGCACGCCGGTCCGGGCGATCGTCGACGGCGTCGAGCTCGAGCTGCCCGGGTCGTCCGCTCCTTCGGATCGGGCCGAGTCGCTCGACGGATCCGATCCGTCGCGACCGCTCGAGCGGGAGCCGGAGCCGAAGGCAGGGCCGCTCCACGTCGATCGGCCCGTCGGTGGCGACGGGTGAGGGCATCCGGCTGCGGAGCGGCACGACCGGCGAGGCAGGGTCTCGGGCGGAACGGTATCGCACGTGGCGCGGCAGGGCGGTCGGTGCGGCATCCCGAGCGGGACGGGATCCCCGGCGAGCCGGCAGCGCGAGCGGGGGAGAGATCCCGTGCGAGGGGCCCCGTGCGAGATCGCGTGCGAGATCGCGTGGAAAGTCTCGAGGGTGAGCACGTCGTGAGCGGAACCGGGAGCACGGCATGCACGGGCTGATCGCCTGGTTCGCCCGGAACTCGGTGGCGGCGAACCTGCTGATGGTGTTCATCATCGCCTGGGGGCTGTCGACCCTCGCCACGCGCCTGCCGCTGGAGGTGTTCCCGTCGTTCGAGCTCGACCGGGTCAACGTCAGCGTCGCGCTTCGCGGGGCGACGCCCGCCGAGGTGGAGGAGGGCATCACGATCCCGGTCGAGGAGGCCGTGCAGGGGCTCGCGGGGATCAAGCGCATCACCTCGACCGCGGACGAGGGGGTCGGCACGGTCAGCGTCGAGGTGGCCGCCGGCACGCCGCCCGGCGAGCTCGCCGTGGACATCGAGCAGCGCGTGCGCGGCATCTCCAGCTTCCCCGAGGAGGCGGACACGCCGACCGTCTCGGTGCCCGCGATCGATCGCGAGGTCATCAGCGTGGTCGTGTCGGGCGCGCTCCCGGAGCGCGAGCTCAGGATCGTCGCCGATCGGGTGCGCGACGACCTGGAGGCGCTGCCGGGCGTCTCGTCGGTGGCGGTGACCGGCACGCGTCGCTACGAGCTCGCGATCGAGATTTCCGAAAGCGCGCTCGATCGTCACGGGCTGACGCTCGCGGGCGTGGCGCAGTCGATCGAGGCCGGCTCGCTGGACCTCGCGGCCGGGGCGGTCACGACGGGCGGTGGCGAGGTGGTGCTCCGCACGCGCGGCCAGGCGCGCACCGCCGAGGACTTCGGGCGGATCGTCGTGCTCGCCCGCCCCGACGGCGCGCGCGTGACGCTCGCCGACATCGCCACGATCAGCGACGGCTTCGAGGAGGACCCGCTCGAGCAGCGCTTCGACGGTCAGCGCAGCATCGAGATCGAGGTCTACCGGCGGGGCCTGCAGAGCGCGATCGCCGTTGCCGACGAGGTCAAGGGCTGGATCGCCGAGGCCGGTCCCGCGATGCCCCACGGGGTGTCGCTCGGCTACTGGCGGGATTCCTCGCGGGCGGTCAGGGCACGCCTCGACACGCTGCTGTCGAGCGCGCTGCAGGGCGGGGTGCTGATCCTGATCCTGCTGACGCTGTTCCTGCGCTTCCGGGTGGCGGTATGGGTGTTCGTCGGCGTGCCGGTCTCGATCCTCGGCGGCATCGCGACGATGGCGGTGTTCGGGGTCTCGCTGAACATGCTGAGCCTGTTCGCCTTCATCCTCGTGCTCGGCATCGTGGTCGACGACGCGATCGTCACCGGCGAGAACATCTACACCCACATGCGCCGGAATCCCGACCCGGTGCAGGCGGCGATCGACGGCACGCAGGAGGTCGCCGTGCCGGTCACCTTCGGCGTGCTGACGACGGTCGCCGCGTTCTCGCCGCTGCTGATGATCGAGGGGGTGCGCGGGGCGCTGTTCGCGCAGATCCCGCTGATCGTGATCCCGGTGCTCCTGTTCTCGATCATCGAGTCGAAGTTCGTGCTGCCCTCCCACATGAGCCACCTGAAGTTCTTCGAGGAGGGGCGACCGAACGCGCTCGCACGGCTCCAGTACCGGATCGCCGACGGGTTCGAGCACGCGATCGAGCGGCTGTACCAGCCGGCCCTCGCCGCCTGCCTCCGCAACCGCTACCTGGTGCTCGCGGGGTTCGTCGGCGCGGCGCTGATCGTGTTCAGCTTGGTCTCGGCGGGGCAGGTGAAGTTCGTGTTCTTCCCGCGGGTGCAGAGCGAGGTGGCACGGGCGAACCTGGAGATGCCCGAGGGCACGCCGTTCGAGACCACGCTCGCTCACGTGAACCGCATGAGCGAGGCGGCGCGCACGGTGCAGGCGCGGCACGTCGACCCGGTGACCGACGAGAGCGTGATCGAGAGCGTGCTGTCGACGGCGGGAAGCTTCGGTTACGGCTCCGGCGGCGAGTCGCACCGCGGGCGTGTCGTGGTCGAGATCGTCCCGCCCGAGGAGCGCGCGCTCGAGATCTCCAGCCGCGAGCTGGTCGCCGAGTGGAAGGCGGAAGTCGGCGACGTAGCGGGCGCCCGGAGCGTCAGCTACCGCGCCGAGATCGGGCGCGGCGGCAGCCCCATCGACGTGGAGCTCTCGGGACGGGACTTCGAGGAGATGCGTCAGGTCGCCGCGCGCGTGCGCGAGACGCTCGCGGGGTTCGCCGGCGTCAGCGAGATCGAGGACACCTTCGAGGGCGGCAAGCAGGAGATCCGCATCGGCATCCTGCCCGCCGCCGAGCAGCTCGGCATCACCCTCGCCGACGTCGCCCGGCAGGTGCGCGTCGCCTTCCTCGGCACCGAGGTGCAGAGCCTGCAGCGCGACCGCGACGACGTGCGCGTCGTCGTCCGCTACCCGAAGGCCGAGCGCGCCTCGCTCGCGAGCCTGGAGCGGCTGACGGTGCGGACGGCGGCCGGTGACGAGGTGCCGCTCGGCTCGGTCGCGACGCTGGAACACGGGCGCGGGTTCGCCTCCATTCGCCGCATCGATCGACGCCGCACGGTCAACGTCCGCGCCGAGGTCGACAAGGAGACGGCCGACGTCGAGGCGATCAAGACGCGCCTCGAGGCGCTCGGCGAGACGCTGGCGGGCGAGTTCCCGGACGTGCGCCTGAACCTCGAGGGCGAGGCGCGCGAGCAGCGCGAGTCGTTCGCGAGCCTGCGTACCGGGCTGCTGTTCGTGTTGCTGGTCATCTACACGCTGCTCGCGATCCCGTTCCGGAGCTACGTGCAGCCGCTGATGGTCATGGTGGTGATCCCGTTCGGCATCGTCGGCGGCGTGCTCGGGCACATGGTGCTCGGCATGACGCTGAGCATCATGAGCTACATGGGCATGCTCGCGCTGTGCGGCGTCGTCGTGAACGACTCGCTCGTGCTGGTCGACTGGGTCAACCGGCGACGGCGCGCGGGGGTCGCGCTGTTCGACGCCGTGCGCTCGGCCGGCGTCGCGCGCTTCCGCGCGGTCATCCTGACGTCGCTGACGACGTTCTTCGGGCTGGTGCCGCTGATCATGGAGGACAGCACCCAGGCGCAGTTCCTGATCCCGATGGCCGTCTCGCTCGGCTTCGGCATCCTGTTCGCGACCCTGGTGACGCTGGTGCTGGTGCCGGTGAACTACCTCGTGCTGGAGGATCTGCGGACGCTCGGACGGCGCGCGCTCGGACGCGTCGGCGACGAGCCTCTCGCCGTCCGCGCGTCGCGGTCGCCCGGTCCCTGAGTCGCGACTTGCTATGCTGCCGCCCCCTCCGCGCGTGCGAGGGTGGCCCAGCGGGAGGGACGGAACGTGGACGACGGCACGTCGAAGGAGTCGCCGAAGACGCCGCGCTCGGCGGCCGAGGAGGCGCGGCTGGTGGCCGCCATCACCGACCTGTTCGAGCATCGCATCACGTTCAACGGCTTTCTCGGCTTCCGCATCGCGTCGCTCGCGGCCAACCCGGTGCGGATCGACTTCGACATGCGTCCCGAGCTGATCGGGCACTACCTGCACGGGCGACTGCACGGCGGCGTCATCTCGTCGGTGCTCGACGTCACCGGCGGGCTCGCGATCATGCGGGCGATCGCCGACCGGCACGATCACGAACCGACCGTCGCGGTGCTTCGGCGCTTCGCCCACCTCGGCACGATCGACCTGCGCGTGGACTACCTCCGCCAGGGCATCGGCGAGCGCTTCACCGCCGAGGGCGAGGTGGTGCGGCTCGGGCGACGCATCGCGGCGAGCGCGATGCGGCTCTCGAACGAGAAGGGAACGCTGGTGGCGACCGGCAACGCGACGTACATCGTGAGCTGATCGTGCGCACCGGCCGTTCGCGGGCGGGGGGGGGGGCACGCGGGCCGAGGGCACCCGCAGGGTCAGGGCGCCACGGGATCGAAGGGGACGCTCGATGCCGGGCGGTGCGGCCGAGCCGTCGCGGCGATCAAGGTCGACCGACACGCGAGAACGGCACCCAGCACGGTCGTTCGCGATCGTCGAACCGGATCAGCACGCGGCTCTCGATGTAGTCGGCGTCGAGAATGATGCCCGTCAGGCCCGCGAGATCGCCACGCAGGACGCGCACCCGCGTGCCCTCGGCGAGCACCGGCCGGCGCATGCGGGCGAGGCGGTCCTGCCGTGCCTCGGCGGCCTGCAGCATGTTCCGCAGCACCGCGCGCCGCGCATCCGCCGCGAGCGGCAGCCGCCGTCGAGTCTCCGGTTCGCGCGGAGGCGCGCGACGTGTCGCGTCGGGCTTGGCCGATCCGCGACGGGTCGCCGGCGCAGGCGTCGCACGCCGACGCTCCGCGACGCGACGCTCGCCCTTCAGCGCCCGCCAGAACTGGCGGTCGCTCGCGAGACGTCGCTCGTGTCGCCGTCGCTCGGGCGCGTGGTCGACGCCCGTCATCATGGCGTGGGCAAGGCGCGCGCCGCGCTCACTCCGACGCCTGTTCGCCGGCCAGGAACAGCCAGGTCTCGACCAGCGTGTCCGGGTTCAGCGAGACGCTCGAGATGCCCTGGTCCATCAGCCAGCGGGCGAGATCCGGATGATCCGACGGCCCCTGCCCGCAGATGCCGACGTACTTGCCGGCCGCGCGCGCCGCGGCGATCGCCTGACCGAGCAGCTTCATGACGGCGGGGTCGCGTTCGTCGAACAGATGGGCGACCAGCCCGGAATCCCGGTCGAGCCCGAGCGTCAGCTGAGTCAGGTCGTTCGAGCCGATCGAGAACCCGTCGAAGCGTTCGAGGAACTCCTCGGCGAGAATGGCGTTGCTCGGCACCTCGCACATCATGACGATGCGCAGCCCGTTCTCGCCGCGCACGAGCCCGTGCTCGCCCATCAGCGCGAGCACCTGATCGGCCTCCTCGAGGGTGCGCACGAACGGCACCATCAGCTCGACGTTGGTCAGCCCCATCTCCTCGCGCACGCGCCGCAGCGCCCGACACTCTAGCGCGAAACATTCCTCGAAGGAGCTCGAGAGATAGCGCGACGCCCCGCGGAAGCCGATCATCGGGTTCTCCTCGTCGGGCTCGAACAGGGGGCCGCCGATCATGCCGGCGTACTCGTTGGACTTGAAGTCGGACAGACGCACGATGACCGGGTGCGGGGCGAAGGCGGCCGCGAGCGTCGCGACGCCCTCGACGATCTTGTCGACGTAGAACTCGACCGGGTTCGCGTAGCCGGCCACGCGCTCGGCGATCCGTGCGGCGATGTCCGCGGGCATCGCGTCGTGCTCGAGCAGCGCCTTGGGGTGGATGCCGATGGTGTTGCTGATGATGAATTCGAGCCGCGCGAGGCCGATGCCGTGGTGGGGCAGGCGGCTGAACCCGAACGCGCGCTCGGGGTTGCCGACGTTCATCGTCAGCTTGAACGGCAGGTCGGGCAGGGTGTCCAGACGAGTCTCGACGACGTCGAACGGCAGCGTGCCGTCGTAGACCAGGCCGGTGTCGCCCTCGGCGCAGCTCGCGGTCACTTCCTGCCCGTCGGTGAGGACGGTGGTCGCGTCGCCGCAGCCGACGATCGCCGGCACGCCGAGTTCGCGGGCGATGATCGCCGCGTGGCAGGTACGCCCGCCCCGGTTCGTCACGATGGCCGCCGCCCGCTTCATGACCGGCTCCCAGTCCGGGTCGGTCATGTCGGTGACCAGCACGTCGCCGGGCTCGACCCGGTCGATGCCCTCGATGTTCTCGATCACGCGCACCACACCCGCGCCGATGCGCTGCCCGATGCTGCGCCCGCGTACCACCACGGCCGCGCTCGCGTGCTCGCCGAGATGGTAGCGGCGGATGACGTTGGTCTCGGTTCGCGACTCCACGGTTTCGGGTCGAGCCTGTAGTATGTAGAGCTCGCCGTCGGTGCCGTCCCTGCCCCATTCGATGTCCATCGGACGCCCGTAGTGCGCCTCGATCGCGACGGCCATGCGCGCGAGCGACTCGACGTCGGCGTCGTCGAGCGAGAAGCGCGTGCGCTCGGCCTCGCTGGTGTCCACGGTGGCGACGGCGGCGCCTTCCCCGTAGATCATCTTGATCGCCTTGGAGCCGCGCGTGCGGCGCAGGATCGCCGGGCGGCCGGCGGCGAGCGTCGGCTTGTGGATGTAGAACTCGTCCGGGTTGACGGAGCCCTGGACGACGCACTCGCCGAGCCCCCACGAGCTCGTGACGAACACCGCGTCGGGGAAGCCGGTCTCGGTGTCGACCGAGAACATCACGCCACTCGCCCCGACGTCGCTCCGGACCATGCGCTGGATGCCGGCGGACAGCGCGACGTCGGCGTGGGCGAACCCCTGGTGGACGCGGTAGGAGATCGCCCGGTCGTTGTAGAGCGAGGCGAACACCTCGCGCACGCGTTCGAGCACCTCGTCGAGCGAGGTGACGTTCAGGAAGGTTTCCTGCTGACCGGCGAACGACGCCTCGGGAAGATCCTCGGCGGTCGCCGACGAGCGCACCGCGACCGACACCGTGCCGGGCGCCGCGTCGCCCACGAGCGCGCGCCAGCCGTCGCCGATCGCCGCGACCAGCGGCTCCTGGAGGGGAGTCTCGACGATCATGTCGCGGATCTCGGTTCCGGCCGCCGCCAGCGCCTTCACGTCCTCGCTGTCGAGCCCCTCCAGCCGGGCGGCGATGCGCGCGTCGAGCCCGCTCGCGGCGAGGTGCTCGCGAAACGCGTCGGCGGTCGTCGCGAACCCGTCCGGCACGCGGATGCCGAGACCGTCCAGGTTGGCGACCATCTCCCCGAGCGAGGCGTTCTTGCCGCCGACGCTCGCGACATCGTCCATGCCGAGCTCGGCGAAGCGCTTGGTGTACTCGGTCATGCGGACGACTCCTTCGCTTCGGTGAGCTTCCCGGGGCGGTTAGCGGCGCGTATCGTGCGAAGTTGATCCACGGCACGCGAGTTGAGATCGATGGACAACGTAGCAGAGACGCGTCAGGCGTTCATCGTGTCGGACCGTACGGGCCTGACCGCGGCGGCCATGGCGCAGAGCCTGATGGCACAGTTCCCGACCGTCACGTTCAGCACCGAGACCTTCTCGTTCGTCGACACCGCGGTGAAGGCGCGCGGCGTGGTCGAGCTCTGCCGCGAGGCGACGCGGCGCGACGGCATGCCGCCGCTGGTGTTCGTGACGCTCGTCGACGAGCAGATCCGCGAGGGCTTCCGGCTCGCGGGGGTCGACGTGTTCGATCTGTTCGAGTCCTTCATCGGTCCGCTCGAGCGGCGCCTCGGGGTCGAGTCCTCGCACACCGTCGGGCGCTCGCACGGTGTCGGCGACGAGGCGGCGTATTCCTCGCGCATCGCCGCCGTGCATTTCGCGCTGCAGACCGACGACGGACTCGAGCTCGAGCACTACGGGCGCGCGGAGCTGATCGTCGTCGGTGTCTCGCGCTGCGGCAAGACGCCGGTGTCGCTGTACCTGTCGCTGCACTACGGCATCTACGTGTCGAACTACCCACTGACCGGCGAGGAGCTCGAGCGACGCGAGCTCCCGCCGGCGCTCGCCGCGCACCGCGACAAGCTGTTCGGGCTGACGATCGACCCGATGCGCCTGGCGCAGATCCGCGGCGAGCGCCTGCCCGGTACCCGCTACGCCGAGAGCGCGACCTGCCAGCAGGAGGTCGCACGTGCCGAGAGCCTGTTCCGCTCGAACCGGCTGCCGCTCCTGAACACCACCCGCATGTCGGTGGAGGAGATCGGCGCGATGATCGTGAACCGGGTCCCCACGCTGAAGAACCGCTGATCCCGCCCGCCCGCCGGCGCGCGCGTCAGACGCTCTTCGGCTGGTCGACGTAGCGGAGGTAGGGCTTGACCTTCCTGACACCGCCCGGGTGCTGCTTCGCCGCGTCCTCGTCCGAGACCGCCGGCACGACGATGACCTCGTCGCCGTCCTGCCAGTCGGCGGGCGTGGCCACCTTGTGCCCGGCGGTCAGCTGCATCGAGTCGATCACGCGGAGGATCTCGGCGAAGTTGCGCCCGGTGGTCATCGGGTAGGTCAGGATCAGCTTGATCTTCTTGTCGGGACCGACGATGTAGACCGAGCGCACCGTCGCGTTGGTCATCGCGGTCCGCCCCTCGGCGGTGCCGGACTCGTCGGCCGGGAACATGTCGTAGGCCTTGGCGACGGCGAGATCGGTGTCGCCGATCATCGGGAAGTTCACCGTCGCGCCCTGCGTCTCGGCGATGTCCTCGGCCCACTGGGCGTGATTGTCGACCGGATCGACGCTCAGGCCGATCACCTTGACGCCACGCTTCTCGAACTCGGGCATGAGGTGGGCGACGGCACCGAGCTCGGTCGTGCAGACCGGGGTGAAGTCCTTGGGATGGCTGAACAGCACCGCCCAGCCGTCACCGATCCAGTCGTGGAAGCTCAGCGTGCCCTGCGTGGTCTCGGCGGTGAAATCGGGGGCGATATCGTTGATTCTTAGGCTCACGGCGGACTCCTGGGCGGGCATGGGAACGGTGGCGGAGTGTAGCGCGACACCGCTCGACGGCGGGCAAGACGTGAACCACTCTGCAAAGTCGTGCCGCCCGTCGTCCGCGATCCGTCGACGGCGCTCAGGATCCGCCCGTCGCGGCCGATATCGGCTGCATGTCCGCCGCCGAGCCACGTCCGTCGTTCGCGAGCCGGCGCGGTGCGGGACAACTCGTGCCCGCCGCGGCTCGTGCCGTCGCCCGGGCGCGAGCCCGGGTTCCCGTGGCGTCGCGCGTGCTCGCCTGCGTGGCGGGCGCCGCGGTCAGCGGTGCCGCCCTGGCCGCGACACCGTTCGATCCGGGCGCTCCGCTCGTCGTCGAAGGCGACATCCTGATTTCGGCGAACGGGCTGCGCGGCGTCGGCACGGTCGCCGCCGAGCGGCGCTGGAGCTACGGCGAGGTGCCGTACATCGTCGACGCGGCGCTCCCCGACGCGAACGTGCGGGCCATCGCCGAGGCGGTCGCGCAGTGGAATGCCGTCAGCGGCGTGACGCTGACGCGAATCGAGCCGGATGCGCCGGTACCGTTCGATCACCTGGTGTTCCTGAGCGGACCGGGATGCGCGTCCTGGGTCGGTCGCCAGGGCGGTCCCCAGGAGGTCTGGATCGGTCCCAGCTGCGACCGTGGCAGCGTCCTGCACGAGATCGGGCACGCGCTCGGGCTCGAGCACGAGCACACGCGGTCGGATCGCGACGCTCACGTGCGGATCGTCTGGGAGAACATCCTTCCGGAGAAGCGGCACAACTTCGCGATCGCGCCCGACGACACGCGCGTCTTCGGGGGCTACGACGTACGCTCGATCATGCACTACGGCCCGGCGAACTTCTCGATCGACGGCGCGCCGACGATCGTGCCGCGCGAGCCCGTCGCGGAGTCGGCGATGGGGCAGCGAGACACGCCGAGCACGGGTGATCTCGCCGCCGTGGCACGGCTCTACGCGAGCGATCTCGCGCTGGCCGTCGGTTTCGACGACGAGCACCGGGCTCACGAGGTGACGCTGTTCGTCACGAACTACCACTCGCAGGGGGCGCACGGCGTCAGCGTCACGCTCGACGCGCCGGGGGCGCGTGTCGTCGGCGGTGACGACGGCTGGCGCTGCCAGCCACGGGAGGCGCGGTTCGAGTGCCGGCTGGATCGACTTCCCGGTCACGCGGACACGCGACTCGTGCTCGCCCTCGACACCCCGCGCGACGCGGCGACGCTGCGCGCCTCGCTCGACTCCAAGACGCCCGACCTGAACCCGACGAACAACGGCGGGTTCGCCGTGGCCGGAGCCGCGCCCGCACTGGCCGCGGCCATGTTCGCCGATCAGGCCGCCTACCCGGCGGCCGTGCCGGACGACGCGGCGGGCACGCCGGATGCGGAGCCCGCGCTCGGCGGCGCCGGCGTGCCGTCGCTACTCGGGCTCTTCGCGCTCGCGCTCGGGCGCAGGCGGCGCGGCGCGGCGCGCTACTGGGCCGGCGGCTGATCGCTCTCCGGATCGATCCCGTCGTCCGGCAGCTCGGTGCCGTCCTGCAAGCTGCCGTCGGGAGCGTAGTACTGCTGCCCCTGAAGCTGCTCGTCGGCCTGTCCGACGTCCTGCATCCGCTCGACCTCCTGCGTCTGGTCGAACCCCGGATCCTCCATCGGCTGCATCTCCTCGCCGCCGATGATCTCGTCGGCCGGCGCTCCGGACGGCAGGAAACCGTCGTTGCCACCGCCGCCGCCGTCGGCATCGTCGAGCATCAGCACCACCTCCACCACGGCCGCGTCCGCGCTCTTGCCGTCCTTGACGAGCAGGTGGTTCGGCGAGAGCTTGGCGACGGCCCTGGCGAACGGCTCGTCGACGATCTCGGTGGTGATCGGCGTGCCGGTGTCCCCGGTCACGACGAAACTGACGCCGGTCTCGGCGGCCAGCGCCTCGGCCAGGTCCATGATCGCCGCGCCGTTGGCACGGATCGACAGGAGCCCGTCGCGCAGCGCGATGTCGTAGGGCTGCTGGGCGACGAGCGGTGCGCTGCCGAGCAGCGCCGTCGCGGCGGCGACCAGGCGCGACAGCGTGCGCGTGCGACGGCGCGCGCGCGGGAAAGCGTGAGGGACGAGCGGCATGGCGCGCTCCGGAAGTCGCGTGAGGACCTCGAGTGTATGCCTGACGGGGCGCTCGCGCTCGGTGACAGTTCACGCCGCCGGTCACGGCGACGGCTCGGTACCGGATTCGCGGACCGTGGGTCGAGACCGCTCACGCCGTGCCGCGCGGTGTCGAGCCGCCCGGCCGCCCGCCCCTCGTGCGACCGTTCGCGATCTCGCCGGGGATGCCCGCGCCCGGCCCCGGATCGGGGCGGGTGCCGAGTTGCGGGGCGGGAACGGCCGACGGGACGCCGCGCCGGGCGTCGCGGGCGGCACCGCCTCCGGGCGGCAGGGGAGGGTGGCCGATCCGGTGCGAACGGGCGGCGAGCGCGCCGAACGCGGCCGCTGTCCGATACTGTATGTTCGTACATCATCGGGAACCGTTCCGGAGGTGATCATGGGCCTTGTCGTCGGCGGCGAGCTCTACGTCGCACGTGCCCGCCAGCGCTGCCATCGCTGCCACCGCGACACGCCGGTGCTCACGCTCGCGGCTCACGAGATCGTGCACGACGGCGAGCCGTTCGGCGACGCGACGATCGGCGGCGAGCTTCTGCTCCTGTGCGATCTGAGCGAGATGCCCGAGCCGGTTCGCGCGCTGCTCGCGCAGCGCAATTCCCGATACGGGCGTCAGCACTACGGTGACGATCCGAACCGCTTCTACTACGGCAATCACTGTCGCTGCGGGGCGGAGTTCCACGACGTGTGGCTCCTGAGCGGGCAGGGGGCGGCGTTCGCCCCGCGCGACGAGCGCGAGGCGGCGGACATCGTGCTGGAGCGCCTGCCGGCGATCGGGCGGCTGCGCTTCGAGGGCGGGTGCTATCACGGGGCGGGCGATCTGATCTGGCGGCACGCCCGCGTCGCCTGAGCGGGCCGTCCGGGCGGGCGGTCCGGGCGGGCCGGGTGGCGTGACCACGAGGCGTGGCGCCGCCGTCGTGCGCGATCCGTCCGCCCCCGGGAAAGGCACTATTACCGGGCGTTCACGGTAGCGCCGGGGTCCCTCGCCGTCGGGAATCGGCCGATGATCGAGTCACCGGGCGGAACGGCCCGGCCGATGCCCATCCCGGAGTAGATCGCGATGTCCGTTGACCGATACCCAGCCCTCCATCCCGTCCGCGTCGTGCCGCTCGTCGGTGTGTTGCTCGGCACCCTGGCGGCGATTCCCGCCGCGTCCGCCGAGTCCGGCCTGATCGTTCGCGGCGGATTCGAGTCGGGGGGAGACACGCTCTTCGAAGGGCGGCTCACGGACGGCGATTCGGCGTCGATCGAGGCCGGTGGCGGTGCGCTTCTCGAGGTCGGCGTGCGACACGGGATCATCGGGCCGAAGTGGGAGACGGATCTCACCGTCGGCGTCAAGGCGGACACCGAGAACGCCTCCAACGGCGATGTCTCGTTCACTCGCGTCACGCTGAACGCGATGCAGTACTACCGCTTCGCCGAGAAGATCCGTTTCGGGGCGGGCGTGACCTATCACCTGAGTCCGACGCTCGAGGTGGACGTGCCCGGCCTCCGGGACGAGGCCGAGGGGGAGAGTGTCGTCGGCTACATGCTCGCCGCCGACTACGTCGTCACGCCGAGCGTCGAGCTCGGCATCCGCGCCACGCAGCTCGACTACGAGTTCGAGAACGGCGCGACGGTCACCGTCGACGGCAGCGGTGTCGGCGGTTACCTGACCTACCGCTTCTGAGGCGCCGGCCGGTCGCGCCGGGCACCGTCGCCGCCGCTCGATACCCGAGCCACGCTCGTTCGCCCGCCGCGCGCTTGCGCGGTCCGGGTCGGCTCCCGTAGGCTCGGCCCGGATCGGGACGACCACGGGCGAGCGCAGCGTTCTCGCGGTCTCGCCCACTCAGGATTCGTGGAGCGCCGCGCGCCGATGACCATCGCCCCGACCCCGGCGGCCGGAGAGCCCGGCCGCTGACGCCCGAACACCGTCTCGCGGCCTACTACGCCGTGCAGTTCGCCGCGATCGGCCTGGCGGCGCCGTTCCTCGCGTCTTGGCTCGACGCGCGTGGCGTGTCGGCGGCGATGATCGGCGTCATCGTCGCCGCCCCCTCGTTGGCGATGATACTGACGACCGTTCCGATCGGGCGGCGGATCGACGCGCTCGGCGAGCCGCGCCGGGCGATCGTCGCGCTGAACGCGGCGGTGCTCGGGCTCAACGCCGTGCTCGCGATGGTGAGCGGCGAATGGGCGATCCTCTCGGTCTGGACGCTCGGCGGCGTGCTGGTGCTGGCGGCCGCCCCGGCCGCCGACGCGCTCGCGCTCGGCGTCACGGCGCGGCGCGGCTCCGACTGGGCGCGGCTCAGGATGTTCGGCTCGCTCGGCTTCGTGCTGGCGATGGTCGGCGGCGGCGCCCTCTACGAGCACGCGGGGATCGGCTTGTTCCTGGCGATGCTGATCGGCGCGAGTCTCGCCCGCCTGCTCGCGGCGCTGGCCCTTCCCGATGCGCGGGACGCCTCGCCGGTGCCGTCCAGACCGACCGGGCGGGCCGCGCCCGGACCGCCGCCGGGGCGATCGGTACGACCCGTCACCTCGAGTCCGTCGGGCACCGGATCCCTGCCGTCCGCCCCGACCGAATCGGGGACGTCGGTCGCGGTCGTGCCGGACGGCGGGCGGACGGCGAACGCCCCGTCGCGTCCCGGCGGGCTCTACCGGCCGGGGGTGCTGATGACGATCGCCGGCGCGGCGCTGATCAACGCCTCGCATGCGCTCTTCTACACCTTCGGGATCCTGATCTGGGCACGCGCGGGACTCGGCGAGTCGCTCGGCGGCGTGCTGTGGAGCGTCGGCGTGGTCGCGGAGATGGCGCTGATGTGGCGGTTCCGCGCGATCGCGGCCCGGCTCTCGGCGCGGGGCTGCCTGCTCGTGGCCGCCGTGGCCGGCGTGCTCCGCTGGGCGATCGCCGCGAACGAGCCGGCCCTCGGCTGGCTGTTCGCGGTGCAGCTGCTGCACGCGCTGACGTTCGGGCTGGTGTTCGTGGCGACCGCGACCTTCATCGCGCGGCGCGTCGACGAGCGGGAGGCGGTGCGCGGGCAATCGCTGTCGGCGACGCTCGCGGCGGGCTCGATGGCCGCGTCGACCTGGGTCGCGGGTGTGCTCTTCGAGCGTTCCGGAGCGCAGGCCTACGTCGCGATGGCCGGTCTGTGCGTCGTCGGCGGCGCGCTCGTCGCGGCCAGCTACCGCACCGGGCTCGACTGACGGGCGCCGGTGATCCGTCTCGACGGGCCAGACCGTGTCAGCGAGACGGACCGTCGGTCGCCGGCCGCGGTTCCAGCAGCTCGGAGACACGCGCGACGAGGAAGTGGCTCGGGTAGGGCTTCGACAACCGCGGGGCCGCGATCCGCTCGAGCAGCTCCACGTGCCGGAGCGCGTCGCCGGTGTGGATCAGGTACGGGATGCGGAGCTCGTCGAGCCGCGCGGCGATGCGTTCGGAACTCTCGCCGCGGTCGAGCTTCAGGTCGAGAACGGCGGCGTCGGGCCGGTGGGTATCGAGCCGTTCTAGCGCCTGGGCCACGTTCGCCGCGCCGATCACCCGGGCCCCCTCGCGTTCGAGCGCGCGCGTGACGTCGAACACGATCAGGCTCTCGTCCTCGACGAGCAGGATCTCCCGACCCTGCAGGGTCGAGCGGCACGACGGCGAGCGACGACTCACGATGGGGTGCCCGAGCGCTCGGGCTCGCGTCGCAGCCCGTCGAGTGGAAGCGTGAAGCGGACGCTCAGCCCGTCGTCGCGCCAGTGGCGATCGAGTCGCCCGCCGGCCGCATCGACCAGCTCCGCGACGATGCCGGCGCCACTTCCCGAGCGTTCCCGCACGCGGGTGTTCTCCGGCAGTCGCTCGCGCCATTGCAGGACGAACGAGTGGTCCTTGTCGAAGGCCCAGTCGAGCTCGATCCGCCCCTCCGGGTCGGACAGGGCTCCATGCTTGACGGCGTTCGCGGCAAGCTCGTGCAGCGCCAGCCCGATCAGCGAGACCGTGCCGGAGGCGAGCATGACCTTCTCGCCGCGTATGACTATCCGTTCGGGCGTGGTCTCCATGAACGGGGCGAGGGTGAGGCGGCTGACCCGGCCGAGCTCGACCTGTTCGTCGTCCTCGGCGGCGAACGCCTCCTCGTGGGCGCGCCCGATGGCGGCGATGCGCTCGTTGATGGCGTCGGCCACGCGAGGTACCCCCGCATCCTCGGCGCTGAGCGTGACGACGCCGGCGATGACGGCGAACATGTTCTTCATGCGGTGGGAAAGCTCGCGCACGAACATGCGTGCCAGGTGCTCCTCGGCACGCGCGGCCCGCAACGCCGTCACGTCCCACTGCGAGCCGAAGAAGTACAGGAGCTCGCCGTGCTCGTCGTGGATCGGGCCGAGGTGCAGCGCGTTCCAGAAGGCCGTCCCGTCCCGGCGGTAGTTCGTCAGCTCGACCACCACCACGTCCTCCTCGGCGATGGCCCGACGCAGCACGTCGAGGGTCGCCTCGTCGGTCTCGGGGCCCTGCAGCATCCGGCAGTTGTGTCCGAGCAGCTCGCTCTCGGCGTAGCCGGTCAGCTCGAGGAAGGCGCGGTTGACGAACACGATCGGGTTGTCGTCGCGCCGCGGATCGGTCAGGCAGATGGCCATGCGCGTCTGCGCCATCGCCTGAGGGAACAGCAGCCCCGTGTCGACGCCGATGTCGAGGGAGGCTGCGCCGGTGGTGTCGTCCGTCAAGCGCTGCTCGGGCCGTTTTTCGGCGGGTGGCGGGAAGTGCAGGTTCCCCCGGAACGGCGTTCCGGCGGCGGTCCGCGCAAACTCTACAGTCCCGCCCGGCCGCGCACCGGCGTCCGCGGGCGGCGCCCGGCCTGCCGCTCGATGACAAGAATTCGTCGGTCGGGATGGCGACGGCGGTCGATCCGACGGCGCACAATGCGCTCCTCGCGCCGCCACCGACGGCGCCCCGCCGCGGATGCCCGACATCGATGAAGCGATTCTCCGGCCTCGGTCTCGTCAGGGAGGCCTTCCGACACCAGGAACACTGGCCTCGCATGTGGCGCAGCCCCGCGCCGAGGAAACGCTACGATGTCGTCGTGGTCGGCGGCGGCGGGCACGGCCTGGCGAGCGCCTACTACCTCGCCAGGCGTCACCCGCACCTCTCCGTCGCGGTGCTGGAGAAGGGCTGGATCGGCGGTGGCAACACGGGCCGCAACACCACGATCGTGCGCTCGAACTACCTCTGGGACGAGGCCGCGCGGCTCTACGAGCACGCGATGCAGCTGTGGGAGGGGCTCAGCCAGGACCTCAACTACAACGTCATGTTCAGCCAGCGCGGTGTCATGAACCTCGGGCACAACCTGCAGGACATGCGTGACATCGAGCGGCGCGTCAACGCCAACCGGCTGAACGGCATCGACGGGCGGGTCATCGACGAGGCGGAGTGCAAGCGGATCTGCCCGCTGCTCGACGTCTCGAAGGGCACCCGCTACCCGGTGATGGGCGCGTCCTGGCAGCCGCGCGCGGGCGTCGCCCGCCACGACGCGGTCGCCTGGGGCTACGCGCGCGCCGCCGACGCGCTCGGCGTCGACATCGTCCAGCGCTGCGAGGTCAGCGGCCTCGTCGTGTCCGGCGGTGCGGCGCTCGCGGTCGAGACGAAGGAGCACGGCACGATCGAGGCGGGCCGGATCGGCTGCGTGACGGCGGGCAACTCCGGCGTGCTCGCAGGCTACGCGGGGTTCCGCCTGCCGATCGAGTCGCACCCCCTGCAGGCCTACGTCTCCGAGCCGATCAAGCCGATCCTCGACACCGTGGTCATGTCGAACGCGGTGCACGGCTACATGTCGCAGTCCGACAAGGGCGACCTGGTCATCGGGGCGGGCATCGACGGCTACGTCGGCTACGGGCAGCGCGGCTCCTACCCGGTCATCGAGCACACGATGCAGGCGATCATCGAGCTGTTCCCCTTCGTCAGTCGCGTGCCCATGAACCGCCAGTGGGGCGGGATCGTCGACACCACGCCGGACGCCTGCCCGATCCTATCGAAGACACCCGTCGAGAACCTGTTCTTCAACTGCGGCTGGGGCACCGGCGGGTTCAAGGCGACGCCCGGCTCCGGGCACGTGTTCGCGGATCTCCTGGGGGACGGCGAGCCGAACGCGCTGGCCGCGCCGTTCGACATGCACCGCTTCCATTCCGGTGCGCTGATCGACGAGCACGGCGCCGCCGGCGTCGCGCACTGACCCGTCCCGCCGCTCCGACCCGTCTCGCCCGGCCGCCGCATCCGGCCGCTCCATCCGGCCGTTTCGCCCGGCCGTTTCGCACCGGCCGCCGCGGTTATCCTGCCGCCACACTCACCGATCCGACCGCTCGAGCCGACATGTTCCTGATCCGTTGTCCCCACTGCGGCGAGCCGCGTGCCGAGGAGGAGTTCCACCGCGCCGGCGAGGGACACCTGATGCGTCCGGCCGACCCCGACGCGTGCAGCGACGCCGAATGGGGCGACTACCTCTACTTCCGCGACAACCCGCGCGGCGGCTACCGCGAGATGTGGGTGCACGCGAGCGGCTGTCGCAAGCACTTCAACATCGCGCGCGACACCGCGACCTACGAGATCCTCGGGACCTACCGGATCGGTGAATCGTTCGACATGCCCGCGAGGTCGCCCGCGGAACGCGGCGGCGCCGGCCGGCAGGAGGTCGGTGCGGGCGTGGCGTCGAAGGAGACGCCGCCGGCGGGGCCGTCGACGGGCGACTCCGGCAGGCCGGGAGCGAAGTCGTGATCGGCGCCCATCACCTCCGGGCCCGGCAACGCAACCGGCTCCCCGCGGGCGGGCGCATCGATCGCGACGAGCCGCTGTCCTTCACGTTCGCCGGACGCCGGATGACGGGCTACGCGGGCGACACGCTCGCCTCGGCGCTGCTGGCGAACGGGGTGGATGTCGTCGGGCGGAGCTTCAAGTACGCCCGTCCGCGCGGCATCCTGACCGCCGGGGTCGAGGAGCCGAACGCGATACTGCAACTCGGGAACGATCCGGCGAGAACGGTGCCGAACGTGCGCGCGACCGAGCAGATGCTGTACGAGGGGCTGGTGGCCAACCCGGTCAACGGCTGGCCGAACGCCGAGGACGACGCGATGGGCATCGTCGGGCGCTTCGGCGGTGCGCTGATGACCCCGGGCTTCTACTACAAGACCTTCATGTTCCCGAAGTCGCGCTGGAGGACCTACGAGCGCTTCATCCGGAAGGCGGCCGGTCTCGGGCGCGCACCGACCGCACCCGACCCGGACGTCTACGAGCACGTCAACCGGCATGCCGACGTGCTGGTGGTCGGCGCGGGGCCGGCCGGCCTCGCCGCGGCGCTCGCCGCCTCGCGCCGTGGCGCGCGGGTGATCCTCGCCGACGAGCGGGACGAGTTCGGTGGCTCGCTGCTGCACGGCGACGACGCGATCGACGGCCGGCCGGCGATGGACTGGGTGGCGGGCGTGGTGGCCGAGCTCGAGAGCGATCCGGATGTCCTGCTGCTGCCGCGCGCCACGGTCACCGCCTACCACGACCACGGGTTTCTGACGATTCGCGAGCGGCGTACCGATCACCTGGCACACGAGGCGCGTGCGTCCGCCGACGGCCCGCGCCAGCGCATGCACCGCGTGCGGGCCGCCGCCGTGGTGCTGGCGAGCGGGGCGCACGAGCGGCCGCTGGTGTTCGCCGGCAACGACGTGCCCGGCTGCATGACCGCCTCGGCCGTCAGCCACTACGTTCGCCGCTTCGCGGTGGTGCCGGGGCGCGAACTCGTCGTGGCCACGGCCAACGACGGTGGCTACCGTGCCGCCTTCGACTGGCTGGAGGCGGGACGCGAGGTGGTCGCCGTCGTCGACGCGCGGCGCGAGCCGTCGGGCACGGCCTTCGAGGAGGCGCGGCGGCGCGGCATCCGCGTCATCACCGGCTCCGTCGTGGTCGAGGCGAAGGGCGGGCGGCGCGTGCGCGGCGCGCTGGTCGCGCCGGTCGACGCGGCCGCGTCGTTCGTCGTCGGCGAGACCTCGCTGCTCGACTGCGACACGATCGCCTCGAGCGGTGGCTGGAGTCCGGCCGTGCACCTGTCCTGCCACACCGGCAGCCGCCCGGTCTGGGACGAGGACGCGCTCGGCTTCGTGCCCGGGGAGACGCTCGAGAACTGCTTTCCCGGCGGCAGCGTCGTCGGCGAGGCGACGCTCGGCGGGTGTCTCGCGAGCGGCATCCGTGCCGCAGGCGCCGCGCTCGCGGCCGCGGGCACGAGCGCGGGTGGCGATGCGGGCGCGGCCGGCTCGCTGCCCGACGTGCCGCCGACCTCGTCCGACAACGAGACCGCGGCGCCACCGATGGCGCTGTTCCTCGCTCCGCACCCCAGGCCCGCGAGCCGTGCGCCCAGGCAGTTCGTCGACTTCCAGAACGACGTGACGGCCGGAGCGATCGAGATGACGGTGCGCGAGGGTTTCGAGTCGATCGAGCACGTCAAGCGCTACACCGCGCTCGGCTTCGGCACCGATCAGGGCAAGACCGCCAACGTGAACGGACTCGCGATCGTCGCGAAGGCGCTCGGGCGCGCGATCTCGGAGGTCGGCACGACGGTGTTCCGTCCGAACTACACGCCGGTGTCGTTCGGCGTGGTCGCGGGCGCCTCCGTCGGCGAGCTGTTCGACCCCGAGCGCCACACGCCGATGCATGCCTGGCACATGGCCGCCGGCGCCGCGTTCGAGGACGTCGGGCAGTGGAAGCGCCCGTGGTACTACCCGCGCGGGGAGGAGTCGATGGACGAGGCCATCGCCCGCGAGCAGCTCGCCACCCGCGAAGGCGTCGGCATCCTGGACGCCTCGACGCTCGGCAAGATCGACGTGCAGGGCACCGACGCCCGCGAGTTCCTGAACCGGGTCTACACCAACGCCTGGACGAAGCTCGCGCCGGGGCGTTGCCGCTACGGCCTGATGTGCACCGAGGACGGCATGGTGTTCGACGACGGCGTCACCGCCTGCATCGACGAGAACCGCTTCCACATGACCACCACCACCGGCGGGGCGGCGCGCGTGCTCGGCTGGCTGGAGCTGTGGCTGGAGACCGAGTGGCCCGAGCTCGACGTGCGCGTGACCAGCGTGACCGATCACTGGGCGACGATGGCGGTTGCGGGCCCGCGTGCGCGCGAGTTGCTGGCACCGCTGACCGACATCGATCTCGCCCCGGACGCGTTCCGCTTCATGGACTGGAAGGCGGGCACCGTCGCCGGTGTCGAGGCGCGCGTGTTCCGGATCTCGTTCACCGGGGATCTCTCCTACGAGATCAACGTGCCGGCGCACTTCGGCGCGCACGTCTGGCAGGCGCTGTTCGCCGAGAGCGAACGGGCGGGGCACGGTCTGACGCCCTACGGCACCGAGACGATGCACGTGCTCCGGGCCGAGAAGGGCTTCGTCATCGTCGGTCAGGACACCGACGCCTCGCTGACCCCGGCCGACATGGATCACGGCTGGGCGGTGGCGGCGAACAAGCCGTTCAGCTTCCTCGGCAAGCGTGGCATGGCCCGCGCCGATTGCCTGCGGGCGGGCCGCAAGCAGCTCGTCGGGCTGGAGACCGGCGATCCCGAGGTGGTGCTGCCGGAGGGCGCGCAGGCCGTCGCCGACCCCGACGAGCCGATCCCGATGACGATGATCGGGCACGTCACGTCGAGCTACCGGAGCGCCTTCCTCGGGCGCTCGATCGCGATGGGCGTGATCGAGGGCGGCATCGCGCGCAAGGGCGAGCGCGTGCACTTCCCGCTCGCCGACGGACGTACCATCGAGGCGACGATCCGCGACACCGTCTGGCTCGATCCGGACAACGAGAGGCAGAAGGCGTGATGGCGGCGAACGGAGGGGCGAGCGGGGCGGCGGATACCGGGAAGGACGCGGGCGGGCCCGTGGCGGAGCCGCCGCTCGCGGCGGCGCGCGTGGCGTCGCTGGCGACGGCCGACGTCGCCGACGCGAACGTCACGATCGAGCTTCCCGGCGTCGTCGGCCTGCTGAGCGTGCGTGCCGACCCCGGGCACGCGCCGCTCGCCGACGCGTTCGATCGCGTGCTCGGGCTCGGCGTCCCCGAGCGCCTGACGAGCGTGGCCTCGAACGATCGGCGGGTGCGCTGGATGTCTCCCGACGAATGGCTCGTGTCGTGTCCGGTCGAGACGGTCGGCGCCCTCGAGCGCGACCTCCGCGACGCGCTCGACGGTACCCGCCACGTCTCGGTCACCGAGATCAGCGGCGGCTGGTGCGTGTTCACGCTCGGCGGGCCCGCGGCGCGCGAGGTGCTCGCGAGGTGCGTGCCGATCGATCTGGACCCGCGCGCGTTCGGTGCGGCCCGTGTGGCGAGCACCGTGTTCGCGAAGACCGGGGCGACGCTCGCGAACCTCGGCGACGATCGCTACGAGGTCGTCTGCCGCCGCAGCTTCGCCGACTACGTCGTCCGGTTCGTCGCGAACGCCGCGCGCGATTACCGCTTCGCGCTCCGGTGAACGGGCGCCTCCGGAACACCGGTATCGGCCTCGTCGCGCTGGCGGCCGCCGCCGGATGCGGCAGCGACGACCCGGGCCCGGGTCCGAACCCGTACGACAACGGGTTCCCGAGAGTCGCGGTGGCCGCTTCTCTCGCGAGTGGGTGCTTCGCTACGACGGCTCGCTGCTGATCGAGGTATATCTCGGGAGCTTTCCCGATCAGGATCTGACGTTCTCGTACGACGCCGAGTCGCGGCTGCTCGCCTCGGTGGAGGATTTCGGGGGCACCGGCACGCGCTTCTCGTACGACGCCGCAGACCGCCGGGTCTCGGCCGCGACGACCTTCGGGTCCGGCGAGCTCGGTTTCGGCTACGAGTACGCGTATGACGACCACGGCAACCTCGTGACGCGCACGACCACTCGACCGCGCTTCGGCGATGTCTATCAGGTCGATACCTACGAGTACGAGCCGAGCCCGACGCCGATGTACAACCATCAGTTGTTGATTCTGGAGGTCCAGCCGGTCTACGGGACGACCTTCGGTTTCCTCCAGTCGGTCTGACTCGCGCGGCGCGTCGGCGGCACGAGGGTTGCGACGCAGTTCACCGCTGCTCCTCGTGAAACGGTTCTGTTGCGCTGCAAAAGGTGCCGGATCCGTCCATAATGGGTGCATGGCGTGCGATCTTCGTGCGCTGCGGTGGACGCGGAGCGAACATCATGGACATGCCTGACGGCGCGAACGATCTCGGCAGGATCCTTGCCCGGGCGGGTTCTCGACACGTGTCGAGAGCGCGCGAGACGGCGCTCGAGCGCGCCGATGAGCGCGTCGAGGACGCCTGGCGCATCGGCGACGGCATGACCGCCGGCGGCCCGCTCGGCCTGATGCTCGCCTTCCAGGGCTGGGCGCTCGACGCCCGGCAGCGTCAGATCCTGTTCCTCGACACCTTGCGCAAGCGCGGCGACGATTTCCTGGCGCACGAGGCGGCGGGGGCCCCGCCGGTGCTGATCTACGACTACGAGCTGATCCTCGACGGGGCCACGCTCCCGCGACCGTGCAATTACACGCTGCTGCGCATCCTGCCGCCCGAAGGCGTCGAGATCGACGACACCAAGCGGCCCTACGTCATCATCGACCCGCGTGCCGGGCACGGAGCCGGCATCGGCGGGTTCAAGCCCGACAGCCAAGTCGGCGTCGCGCTGAAGAGCGGCCAGCCGGTGTATTTCGTCGCGTTCCGCCCGACGCCGGAGCCCGGGCAGACGATCGCCGCCGTCACTGATGCCGAGGCGGCGTTCGTGACGCTTGTGCGCGAACGTCACCCGGACTCCCCGAAGCCGGTCGTGGTCGGCAACTGCCAGGGCGGTTGGGCCGCGGCCATCCTCGCCGCCACCCATCCCGAGCTCACCGGCCCCATCGTGCTGTCCGGTGCGCCGATGGCGTACTGGTCCGGCACCGTCGGGCAGGATCCGATGCGCTACGGCGGCGGCCTCGGTGGCGGCGCGCTGCCGGCGCTGCTGATGGCCGATCTCGGCGGCGGGACGTTCGACGGCGCCCACCTCGTCAAGAACTTCGAGGGGCTGAACCCGGGGCGCGCGTGGTTCAGGAACTACTTCGACCTGTACCAGAACATCGACACCGGCGAGCAGCGGTTCCTCGACTTCGAGCGCTGGTGGGGCGGGTTGCACCTGATGAACGGCGAGGAGATGCGCTGGATCGTGGAGAACCTGTTCGTCGGCAACCGCCTGGCCGTCGGCAACGCGGAGCTCGAGCCGGGTCGCCCGATCGACCTGCGGGCGATCCGTGCGCCGATCATCGTGTTCGCGTCCAAGGGCGACAACATCACGCCGCCGCCGCAGGCGCTGAACTGGATCGTCGACACCTACACCGACGAGAGCGAGATCGAGATCCGCGGGCAGCGCATCGTCTACACGGTGCACGAGGAAGTCGGTCACCTCGGCATCTTCGTCTCCTCCTCGATCGCCACCCGCGAACACACCGAGATCGCCTCCATCCTCGAGACTATCGAGGCGCTGCCGCCGGGGCTCTACGAGCTGATCATCGAGGACGTCGTCGGGCAGGGCGACGGCAAGCGCTTTCGCGTCAGCTTCGCCCGCCGCACCGTCGCCGACATCGCCGCGCTCGACGACGACCGTGCCGATGAACGCGCCTTCGCCGCCGTGGCGCGTGCCTCCGAGTCACTGGCCGAACTCTACGAGAGCACCGCGCGACCGCTGGTGCAGGCGATGGTCACCGAGCACGCCGCCGCCGCCGGCCGGGCGATGCACCCGCTCCGCCTGCAGCGTTCGGCGATGTCCAGCCTGAACCCGTGGCTGGGGTGGCTGCCGGCGGCGGCCGACGCCGCGCGCGAGGAGCGCGTGCCGGTCGCGCCCGACAACCCCTTCCTGCTCGCCGAGCGCGCCTGGGCCGACGCCGTCGAGGCCGGACTCGATCGCTGGCGCGACGCGCGCGAGAGCGCGATGGAGAACGCGTTCTTCATGGCCTGGGCCAATCCGCTCGCCTCGTGGTACGCCACGCCGCGCGTGCGCGAGCGTGCGCGCGTGCCGGCCGAGTCGTTGCGCGATCTGCCGGAGGTGCGCGTCGCGCTCGAGCGGATCGGCACGGGTGGCTACGCCGAGGCGCTGGTGCGCATGCTGGTACTGATCGCGGCGACCCGCGCGAGCGGTGTCCGGCGCTCGCGCCTCGAGCGCTCGTTCTCGATGCTGACGACGCACGAGCCGTTCGCGTCGATGGACACCGTCGCGCGGGCGCGCCTGATCCACGAGCAGTCGCTGATCGTGCGCTTCGCCCCCGACCGGGCGTTCGAGAGCCTGCCGGCGTTGATCGGGACGAAGAAGGCGCGCAGGCGCGCGCTGGCCGAGGTCGCCTGGGTGGTCGGTGACGAGAGCGAGATGGAGGAGTCGACCCGCGGTCGCCTCGCGGAGCTCGCGTCGCTGCTCGGGATCGACTGAGACACCCGGGTCGCTCGGTGAGTCGGTCCGCGATCCGGCCGACGCGCTCGGGCGGACCGCCGGTCCTCAGCGTCCCTTCCAGACCGGGTCGCGCTTCTCGGCGAAGGCGCGGGCGCCCTCGAGGTTGTCCTCCGAGCCGTAGAGCCGGTCGACGGTACCGAGCTGGCGCCGCGTGACGCGGTTCATCGTGTCCTGGAAGCGGGCGCCCTCGGCGTCGCGCACGATCTCCTTGATCGCCGCCTGCACGAGCGGCGGGCCGGCGGCGAGCTCGCGGGCGAGGGTGCGGGCGGCCTCGGCGAGCTCCTCCCCCGGCAGCACGCGGTTGACGAAGCCCCAGCGGTGCGCCTCGGCGGCGTCGAGCCAGCGGCCGCTCAGCAGCATCTCCATCGCGACATGGTACGGGATGCGCTTCGGGAGCTTGATCGAGGCGGCGTCGGCGACCGTGCCGGAGCGGATCTCGGGAAGGGCGAACGTCGCGGTGTCGGCGGCGAGGATGATGTCGCCCGAGAGCGCGAGCTCCAGGCCACCGCCGCAGCAGATGCCGTTGACCGCCACGATCACGGGCTTGTTCAGGCCACGAAGCTCCTGCAGGCCGCCGAAGCCGCCGACGCCGTAGTCGCCATCGACCGCGTCGCCGTCGGCCGCGGCCTTCAGGTCCCAGCCCGCGCAGAAGAACTTCGAGCCGGCCGCGCGCAGCACGGCCACGCGCACGGTGTCGTCGTCGCGGAACGCGGCGAACACCTCGCCCATCGCGCGACTCGTCGCCAGGTCGATCGCGTTGGCCTTGGGCCGATCGAGCACGACCTCGAGCACACCGTCGTCGCGGTGGGTGCGGATGGCATCGCCCATGGGCGTCCCTGGCGCGCGCGAGGTCACTGTTCGCCGAGTGCCTCGATCAGCTCTTCCTTGTTCATCCCCGAGCGACCGTCGACGTCGCGATCGGCGGCCATCTGGCGGAGCTCGACCACGGTGTGATCCTCGAGGCGCTCGGCGAAGGGCTCGCCGGACGGGCTCGCCAGCGCCTGGCTCTGCAGGCGTGCCTCCTGCTCGCCACGCCAGCGGAGATAGCCCGAGACGGACTTGGCGAGAAGCGTCGCGGCGAACACCGAGGCGGTCTTCTCGGTGATGCCGGCCGATGCCGCCGCCCTGCGCACGCGCTCGGTGAGCGACGGACGGAGGCGGTCGCCGACCAGCTCGCGAAGGAGATCGGGCAGCGAGAAGTCGTCGAGCCTGTCGGCCGCCGAGACGGCGCCGGCCTTGGCGCCGTCACCGACCGCGTGCCCGACCGCCTGCGCGTTGCGCCCGGCCTCGTGCGCGAACCGCTCGGCGCCGCGCTCGGCGAGCGTGGCGCCGCGCTCGACGGCCTCGGCCCCGCGACGTGCCAGCCCGGCGCCGCGATCGGCCAGGTCGCCGAGATGGCCGCCGAGCGCGTCGGCACCGCGCTGCCCGTGCCGGGCGAGGGTGGCGAGGCGGTCGTCGTCGTCGGCGCGCAGGCGCGACACGACCACCGCGCCGACGAGTCCGGTCACGGCCAGCGCGAGCACGGGGCGGTGGCGGATCTCCCCCGCCAGTCGTTCGATGATGTCGCTCACGTCGGTGCGTTTCCCTGGGCTGTCGTCGGATCGGGTCGTGGTTCGGGTCGGGCTTGTCGGATCGGGCTTGTCGGATCGGGCGGTCGTTCAGCTGCGCAGCATGCCGCAGGCCGCGTGCCATACCCTCCCGGGTTGGCGTATTTCCAACTCAGGTCTTCCGCGGAGCGTGACGACGGATCGCCGCCTCCAGCTTGGCCATGTCGATCGGCTTGGACACGTAGTCGTCCATGCCGGCCTCGAGACAGCGCTCGCGGTCCCCCTTGACCGCGTTCGCGGTCACGGCGATGACCGGTAGCCGGGGCGAACCGTCCTTCGCCTCCAGCGCGCGCAGCCGCCGGGTCGCCTCGAACCCGTCCATGACCGGCATCTGACAGTCCATCAGCACGAGCTCGATGCCGCCGGCGGCGATGCGCTCGTGCGCCTCGACCCCGTCGTCGGCGACCGTGACGCGGTGTCCGGCGGCGAGCAGCAGCTCCTCGATCACCATCTGGTTGACCGGATTGTCCTCGACCACGAGCACGCTGAGCGCCTCGGCGGCGCCGCTCGTCTCGCCCGCACGCGGCGGCACGTCGGCGGGCGCCACCCCGCGAGCGGTGGCCGACGCGATGCGGGCGGCCGCCAGATCGGTCACCGCGACGGCCTTCGCCGGCGCGCGCGCTCCGGGCGTTCGTCCCAACGTCTCGTCGATCGCGTCGAACAGGCGCGAGCGGCGCAGCGGCTTGGTGATGCTCGCGTGGATACCGAGCGCCGAGCGCTCGGCGAGCGTCAGGGCCTGATCGATCGAGGTCAGCATGATCAGCCGCAGCTCCGCGTGTCGCGGATCGGTGCGGATCAGCCGGGCGAGCTCACCGCCGTCGGTCTCCGGCATCTGGTAGTCGAGCAGGGCCAGCGCGTAGGGTCGGCTCGCGCTCGCCGCGCGGTCGAGCTCGGTCAGGGCGGCCGCGGCGCCGTCGACCGACGTGACCTCGAACCCTTCGGTCTCCAGCAGGCCGTCGAGGAGCTCGAGGTTGATCGCGTGGTCGTCGACGGCGAGCACGCGCACGCTCGCGCGCGGTCCCGCGTCGTCCGCGGTGGCGTCGGCGGGTGATGACGCGAGCGGTTCGGCGAGCGGCATCGCGAGCTGGATGTGAAAGGTCGTGCCGCGGCCCGGTTCGCTGTCGACGCCGATGCGGCCGCCCATCAGCTCGATCAGCTGGCGGCTGATCGTGAGTCCCAGACCGGTGCCGCCGTGCTTGCGGGTGGTGGAACTGTCGGCCTGGGTGAACGGCTCGAACAGTCGCTCGCGTCCGGCACGGTCGATCCCCGGGCCGCTGTCCTCGACGTCGATGCGGAAGTCCGCCTCCTCGGCTCCCGCGCGCGTGGCGCGGCAGCGCAGCGTCACGGTGCCCCGGTCGGTGAACTTCAGCGCGTTGCCGAGCAGGTTCACCAGCACCTGACGCAGGCGCTCCGGATCGCCGACCACGCGCTCGGGAATGTTCGTCGGCACCAGGCTCGCGAGCTCGATGCCCTTGGCCGCCGCCTGCGGGGCGAACATGTCGACGACGTCGGCGAGCAGTTCGGGGAAGGAGAACGCGGTGCGCTCGAGCTCGAGCTTGCCGGCCTCGATCTTCGAGACGTCGAGAATGTCGTTGATGACCGACAGGAGCGCGTTCGAGGACGTGGCGGCGATGTCGACGAAGCGCGACTGGCGCGTGTCGAGCTCGGTGCGGGCGAGCAGCTCCAGCATGCCGGTGACGCCGTTCAGCGGCGTGCGGATCTCGTGGCTCATGTTCGCCAGGAACGCGCTCTTGGCCTGGCTCGCCGCGGTCGCCGCGTCGCGCTCGATGCGCAGGCGGTCGTTGGCCTTGCGCTCGCTGATGTCGATCAGCGAGGCGAGCACGCTCGTCGGCGTGCCTTCCGTGCCCGCCACGCGACGCAGGTCGAGCTGCAGGTGGCCGGCACGGCCGTCCACGGCACGGGTGAAGGAGAGCTCGACGTCGCGCGAGACGCCGCGCGACTCGAGCACGCGCAGCATTTTCAGGTACTCCTCGCGATCGATGCCTTCGAGCTTGGAGAGCCAGCGCCCGCCGCGATTGACCAGCTCGTTTTCCGAGGCGAAGCCGAGCAGGGCGACGGCTGCGGGGTTCGCCTTCGCCACGTTGCCGTCGCGCGCGAACTGCACGATGCCCTCGTGCGCGTTCTCGAAGATGAAGCGGAACTCGGTCGCCTCCTCGAGCTGGCGGTAGGCCTCCTCGCGCGTCTCGATCTCTAGCCGGACGCGTTCGAGTACCCGGTTGTACTCGGTGGCGATCTGTCCGACCTCGGTATGCGGCTCGATCGCGACCGGCGTGCCGAAGTCGCCCTCGCGGCGCTGCGAATCCATCTCGCTGACCAGCTCCACCAGGTCGGTCGAGGCGTCGTGCTCGGCGATGTTCAGCCCGATGCGTTCGTCCGCCTCCGATACCCGGAGCGGGAGGACCTTGTTCAGCGCGTAGAGCACGATGAAGCCGCCGCCGAAGGCCCAGAGCGCCACCGACGCGGTGCCGAGTCCCTGCACGGCGAGCTGCTCGAGTCGCGTGTGCTCGAGCGGGAATCCGGCGGGATCGCCGAGCACCGCCACGAGCACGGTTCCGGCGGCGCCCGCGACCGCGTGCGCCGGCCAGGCGCCGATCACGTCGTCGATGCGCAGACGCTCGAGCGCGTGCGTGGCGATGCCGCAGACCGCGGCCGAGGCGACGCCGACGAGCACGGCATCGGTCGCCTCGTAGAGGTGGCAGCCGGCCGTGACCCCGACGAGCCCGGAGATCGTGCCGTTCAGGGAAGCGGCGATGTCGGGCTTGCGGCTTCGCACCCACGCCCACGAGAGCAGCGCGAGCCCGCCGGCCGCGGCCGACAGCGACGTGTTGACGAGGATGACCGGAACGCGCTCGTCGTAGCCGTAGGCGCTGCCACCGTTGAACCCGAACCAGCCGAACCAGAGCACCAGCACGCCGACCGTCGCCACCGGGTAGTTGCTGCCGCGCAGCGGCCTCCCGGCGTCGAAGCGGCCGATGCGCGGACCGACGACCAGCACCGCCGCCAGCGCGAGCCAGCCGCCGGTGCCGTGCACTACGGTGGAGCCGGCGAAGTCGATGAAGCCACGGGCGGCGAGCCAGCCCGGTGCGCCGTTGTCGAGCGCGCCGCCCCAGGCCCAGTGGCCGACGAGCGGATAGAAGAGGCCGGCGACGAGGGCGCTCATGACGAGATAGGCCGAGAGCCGGGTGCGCTCGGCCAGCGCGCCGCCGACGATGGTCGCCGCGGCACTGCAGAACACGAGCTGGTAGAGGAAGAACGCGCTGGCGCCCTCGGCGTGGCTCTTCAGGAACAGGTCGGTCCCCACCAGCCCGCTCGCGTGTCCGGCGCCGTGCATGACGCCGAATCCCAGGGCCCAGAACACGAGCCCGGCGACGACGAAGTCCATCAGGTTCTTGAACGCGACGTTGATGCTGTTCTTCTGGCGCACGAGACCCGCCTCGAGCATGCAGAAGCCGATCTGCATGGTCGTGACCAGGAACGCGCTGAGCAGCAGCCAGCTCGTGTCCAACGGGGAAAGATCGTTCAAGGATCGCACTCCGGTTCCCTGGAGGGGCGAAGGGTAGCCGGACACGTCCCGTTCCGGCGAAACGCCACTACCGGGATCGGCCGCCGGTGCCGCCCCTGTGGCGCGGGGTCGGCCGCCATTATGCGGCGCGTGCCCCCGACGCGAGCGATTCTTCCCGCCGGATCGGCTCGGAGCGGACGTTCGGTGAACGGCGTCACAGCGCGCGAGCGAACCGGACACGGCGCGGGACGGGCGCCTCCGCTGCGGAACCGCGGCCCGGGGCGGCCCGACTCGGCCCGGCGCAGATGGCGCAGACGGCGCAGACCGGCCCACGGGGCCGCCGCCGAACCGGCACCGAGGGGCGGCACCGGGCCGACCGGGAAGGGCGAAGGCGCCCCGGCGGGTGGCCCGGGACGAACCGGCGCGACCCGAGCGCTCGGTCCGGCTCCCGTCAGGCGGTCGGCGCGAGCCGCACGAGCAGGTCCTTCGCGTCGATCTGGTCACCGCCCTTGACCAGGATCTCGGCCACCTTCCCGCCGACCTCTGCGTGCACCGCGCTTTCCATCTTCATAGCCTCGATCGAGACCAGCACGTCGCCGGCCTCCACGCTCTGCCCGAGCTCGATCGAGACCCCCGAGATCACGCCCGGCATCGGTGCGCCGATCTCGCCGGGGACGTCCGGATCGGCCTTGGCGCGGGCCGTCGCGTCCGCCGCGCCGTGCAGGCGATCGGGCACCGAGACGCTGCGCGGCTGCCCGTTCAGCTCGAAGAACACCCGCACCATGCCACGCTCGTTGGTCTCGCCGACGGCGAGACAGCGCACGACGAGGGTCTTGCCGCGTTCGATCTCGACGTGGATCTCCTGGCCCGCCGCGAGCCCGTAGAAGTACACCGGCGTCGGCAGCACGCTGGTCGGGCCGTAGGCGACCTGCGCCGCGACGAAGTCGGTGAACACCTTCGGGTACATCAGCCACGAGGCGAGCTCGTCGTCGTCGACGGCGCGCCCGAGCTTGTCGGCGAGCCCGGCGCGATCGCTCTCGAGATCTCGCGGCGCCATCAGCGCGCCGGCCCGTCCGTCGATCGGTGCCTCGCCCTTCAGCACCTTCGCGCGAATCGCCTCGGGAAATCCGCCCGGCGGCTGGCTCAGCTCGCCGCGCATCATCGTCACGACCGACTCGGGGAAGGCGATGTCCTTGTCCGGGTCCGCCACGTCGTCGATCGAGAGGTCCTGGCTGATCATCATCAGCGCCATGTCGCCGACGACCTTGGAGGACGGGGTGACCTTGACGATGTCGCCGAACAGCGCGTTGACGTCGGCGTAGGCGCGCGCGACCTCGTGCCAGCGCGACTCGAGTCCGAGCGAGCGCGCCTGCTCCTTGAGGTTGGTGAACTGCCCGCCCGGCATCTCGTGCAGGTAGACCTCGGAGGCAGGCGCCTTGACGTCGCTCTCGAACGCCGCGTACTGCGCGCGCACCGCCTCCCAGTAGAAGCTCAGCCGATCGATCGCGCCGCGATCGAGTCCGGGGTCGCGATCCGAGCCCGCGAGCGCCGCGGCGATCGAGCCGAGGCAGGGCTGCGAGGTACCGCCGGAGAACGCGTCCATCGCCGCGTCGATCGCGTCGACACCGGCGGCGACGGCCGCGAGCACGGTCGCGGCCGAGAGCCCGGAGGTGTCGTGGGTGTGGAAGTGCACCGGCACCCTCACCTCGTCGCGCAGCGCGGTGAACAGCGTGGTCGCGGCCGCGGGCTTCATCAGGCCGCCCATGTCCTTGATGCAGAGGATGTGGGCGCCGGCGGACTCCAGCTCGCGGGCGAGCCCCAGGTAGTAGTCCAGGTCGTACTTCGAGCGCGCCGGGTCGAGCATGTCGCCGGTGTAGCAGATCGCCGCCTCGCAGAGCTTGCCGCCGGCGAGGATGCGATCCATCGACACCCGCATGTTCTCGACCCAGTTGAAGCAGTCGAACACGCGGAACAGGTCGATGCCGTTGTCGGCCGCGCGATCGATGAAGTACTCGACGGCGTTGTCGGGGTAGTTCTCGTAGCCGACGCCGTTGGCGCCCCGGACGAGACACTGCAGGAGCATGTTCGGCGCGCGCTCGCGAACGAGGGCGAGGCGCTCCCAGGGGTCCTCGGTCAGGAAGCGCATAGAGACGTCGAACGTCGCCCCGCCCCAGCACTCTAGCGAGAGCAGGCCGGGGAGGGCGCGAGCGTAGGTCCCGGCGGCGCCGGCGATGTCGATGGTGCGCATGCGCGTGGCCAGTAGCGACTGGTGGGCGTCGCGCATCGTCGTGTCGGTGACCAGCACGCGTGTCTGCTCGCGCATCCACGCGGCGAACGCCTCGGCGCCGTCGGCCTCGAGTCGCTGGCGGTGGCCGTCCGGCACGGGGCCGTCCACGAACGGGGCGACCGGCGCCTGGGCGTCGACGCGCGGGCGCGGGCGATCGCGCGTCTCGGGGTGGCCGTTGACGGTGACGTCGGCCATGTACTGCAGGAGCTTGGTCGCGCGGTCGCGCCGCGAGACCTGCTCGAACAGCTCGGGCGTGGTGTCGATGAAGCGCGTGGTGTAGCTGCTGTCGAGGAAGCTCGGGTGCCCGATGATGTTCTCGAGGAACGTCAGGTTGGTCGCGACGCCACGGATGCGGAACTCGCGCAGCGCGCGATCCATGCGCCGGATGGTCTCGTCGGGCGTCGGCGCCCAGGCGGTCACCTTCTCCAGGAGCGGGTCGTAGAAGCGGTTGATGACCGCGCCCGAATAGGCGGTGCCGCCGTCGAGGCGGATGCCGAACCCGGCGGCGCCCCGGTAGGCGGTGATGCGCCCGTAGTCCGGCACGAAGTTCTGCTCCGGATCCTCGGTGGTGATCCGGCACTGCATGGCGTGCCCGTTCAGGCGGATCTCCTCCTGCGGCGGGACACCCGACTCGGGCGTGCCGATCACCGCGCCGTCGACGAGATGGATCTGCGCCTTGATGATGTCGATGCCGGTGACCTCCTCGGTCACGGTGTGCTCGACCTGCACGCGCGGGTTGACCTCGATGAAGTAGAACGCGCCGGTGTCCATGTCCATCAGGAACTCGACGGTGCCGGCGCCGACGTAGCCGGTGGTGTTCGCGATCTTCAGCGCGTGGTCCGCGAGCTCGCGCCGCTGGGCGTCGTCCAGGTACGGGGCGGGCGCGCGCTCGACCACCTTCTGGTTGCGCCGCTGCACCGTGCAGTCGCGCTCGAACAGGTGCACCGCGTTGCCGTGCGTGTCGCCGAGGATCTGCGCCTCGACGTGACGGGCGCGTTCGACCAGCTTCTCCAGGTAGATCTCGTCCTTGCCGAACGCTGCGCGCGCCTCGCGACGGGCCTCGTCCGCCTCGCGCTCCAGGTCGTCCGCACTCCGGATCGTGCGCATGCCGCGACCGCCCCCGCCCCACGACGCCTTGAGCATGATCGGGTAGCCGATCTCGGCGGCCATCGCCTTGATCGCGTCAAGGTCCTCGGGCAGCGGCTCGGTGGCGGGCACCACCGGCACGCCCGCCTCGACGGCGAGGTTCCGCGCGGCCACCTTGTTGCCGAGGCGGCGCATGGTGTCGGCGGTCGGGCCGATGAAGGTGAGGCCGGCCGCCTCGCAGGCGTCGACGAACTCGGGGCTCTCGGACAGGAGCCCGTAGCCCGGATGGATCGCGTCGGCGCCGGAGAGCTTCGCCACGCGCAGCACTTCGTCGATCGACAGATACGCCTCGATCGGCCCCAGGTCCTTCTTCAGGTGCGGGCCGCGCCCGATCTGGTACGCCTCGTCCGCCTTGAAGCGGTGCAGCGCGAGCTTGTCCTCCTCCGACCAGATCGCGACGGTGGCGATGCCGAGCTCGTTGGCGGCGCGGAACACGCGGATCGCGATCTCGGAGCGGTTGGCGACAAGGATCTTCGTGATCGGCATGGCGTGCGCGTCCCGGGTGGCGGAAAGCGGCGGATTCTACCAGCCGCGAGCGGCGCGCCCGGCATGCCGCCCGTGGCACGCCGACGCACCGAAACGGGGCGTGCCATGGCGTCGCAGACCTTGTTCCCGACCGTGAACGGTGGCCGTCCGACACATGCGCGGATCAGTCGCGATCGCGAGAGAAATCGACCTCGAGCCCCGACCTCGAGCCCCGACTTCGCGGCCCGTCAACGTGTCTCGCGTTCGCGGCTAGCCGTCGGCCGGGGCGATGTCGAAGCGGAAGCGGATGATCACGTCCCAGCCGACGTACTCGTCCGTCGCCTGGCTGTCGAGGCCGAGCTCGAAGGCGCGACGGTCGACCGTGAACTCACCGCGGGCGACGCGTCGCCCGTCCTCGTCGGCGAGGGTCATCGGGAACGTGACGTCGAGCGGCAGCCCCTTGATCGTCAGCGTCCCGTCGACCTCGAGCGTGCCCGGGTCCGCGGCGCGCACGGCCGTGGACACGAACGTCGCCTCGGGGTGGGCGCTCGAGTCGAACCAGTCGGCGTCGGGCAGGGAGGAGGCCATCTGGGCATTGTCGCTGGTGACGCCGGCGGTCTCGACCCGCGCCTCGATTCGACTCGACGCCGGTTCGTTCTCGTCGAGCGCGGCCTCCACGACGCTGGTCGCGAAGGTGCCCGGGGTGGCGTCGCCGGTGACGTCGGCCACGAAGCTGACCTCGCTCTCGCCGGCGGCGAGCAGGGCGGCCTCGCTGCCCGCGTCCGCATAGAGGTACAGGCCCGTCCCCAGCGCGGCGACCGCCACGCCGAACGCGGCGAGCTTGGCGTACCAGCCGCGCGAGCCGTCGGGCAGCATGCGCACGAGCACGGTGTCCTTGTCGATGAGGTGATGCTTCAGCGCCGCACCGACGTGCGCGATCAGGATCAGCAGCATCAGGTTGCCGGCGATCTCGTGCAGCTCCGCGAAGGTCTCGGCGAGCTCGGCCCGGTTGTCGAGATCGGGGAAGGGCGGCAGGTGCGGCCACGGGATGACGTCGAACAGCAGCGTGCGCACGTCGAGCGGCGAGGCCGACACCATGATCCAGCCGGTGATCGGCACGGCGAACATCAGCGCGTAGAGCGCGAGATGGGCGGCGTGGGCCGCGCGCTTCTGCCACACGGGCAGGGTGGGCGGATCGGGCGGCGGGCGGTGCCCGAAGCGCCAGAGCAGCCGCAGCACCGACAGGATCAGTACCGTGATGCCGAACGTCTTGTGCCACTGGGTCAGTGCGAAGCGCATCGGGTTGTCCGGCTCGAGGCCGGTCATGTACTTGCCGATCGCCAGGAGACCGAAGATCAGCAGCGCGATCAGCCAGTGGAAGCCGACGGCGACGTGCCCGTAGCGGGCGGAGGGGGCGAGGTCGGACGATGTGCGGGCCATGGTGTCGCGAGCGCTTGGGCCGGATGAGGGGTCGGGAACGGGGGGGGGGGCTTGCGGAAGGGCTCGGCCCGCGACGACCGGGATCCGTCGTCGGGCGGAGGTGGCGGCGGACGGCACGCGATCGACGCGCCCCGTCCGCCGCGAGCCCGAGCCTACTTGGCCTTGACGAGCTCGGAGGTGACGTTGATCGTCACTTCGTCGCTGACGTTCGGGGCGAACTTGCCCATGCCGTAGTCGGAACGCAGCACCTCGGCCGAGCCGGACATGCCGACGACCGGGTCGCCGCTCATCGGATGGTTCATCGCCGCGTTGATCGTGACGTTCAGCGTGACCGACTTCGACTCGCCCTTGATGGTCAGGTCACCGTCGACCTTGTACGCGCCGTCGCCGGCCTCCTCGACGCTGCTCGACATGAACGTGATGTCGGGGTTGTTGGCGACGTCGAAGAAATCGGCGCCGGTCAGGTGCTCCTTCCAGATCTCCGAGCCCGCCACGATGCTCGACGGATCGATCGTCACGCTGATCATGGACTTCGTCGGATCCTCGCTGTCGAGGTTCATCTCGACGGTGAAGTCGTCGAAGGACAGCATCGGGTTCGACAGGCCGAGGTGGGAGTACGTGAACGAGATGTAGGAGTGGGTCGGGTCGGACTGGTAGGTGCCGGACGGCACCGCGCCGAGATCTACCTCGGAGTGGCCCCCCGCCTGTGCGGTGCCGAGCGGGAGCGCGACGGCGGCGGCGAGGGTCGTGGCGAGGGTGAAGGTCTTCGTCGGTGTCATGTGACAGGTCCTGGTCTGGGTGGGAAGGGGAGGAACGATGTCGCGTGCCGCGAACGTGATCGGGATCACGGACAAGGCACACGGGTCGAGCGGATGTGACCGTACGAGTCGCGAGCGGTTCCGGGTCAGTATCGCGCGCCGGGAGCGACCGTCATGTTCTCGTTCGGAGTACACCTGTACGACTGCACTTTCATGCCCTTCAGGGTACGAACGCCTTGTCCTCGAGGCTGCCCGGCTCGCTGAGCCCGACGGTCTCAGCGAGACAGACCACCAAGGTGTCGAACTCCAGCATCGAGCCGAACTTCGGGTGGAACATCGCGAACGCGGCACCAGGGGCGTCGCTCATCGAGTGGGCCACCGAGCCTTGGCGGCGCGCGTCGGGCACCGCCGCGAAGCTCCTCCCTGGCGTGCCGATCAGGCCGCGGGGCGGACAGACGACTTCGCAGTCGTGCGAAAGGGGCGACCATGGGCAAGGGACGGGTACGATGCAGGGGCGACGACGATACCGTACCAAGGGCTCGGTGACTTGCCGCGCGCAACCCGTCGTTCCGTCAGGCGTTCTCCGTTCACCGGGAACTGCTGGAGACATACAGAGGTGCTGGACGGATGAATCTTGCAGACCGGTCTACGATGACTGCGGAAGAATTTCCGAGGTGGACGAGTGAGCTGCCGGAAGGCGAGCGCCACGAACTGGTTGCCGGTGAACCGGTGGCTATGGCTCCCGAGCGCAACCGACGCAATCTGGTGAAGGTCGACTGCCTTCTTTCGCTACGCCAGGCAGTTCGCTCCGCGAAGGTTGGCTGCACGGTGTCGGGCGATGGGGCAACGGTCGAGGTCGACGATAGCAACGTCTACGAACCCGACGTCACCGTTCGATGTGGCAAGCCCATCGACGTGGACGCTACGGTAGCGTCGCATCCGACGATTCTTGTAGAAGTCTTGTCTCCGTCCACCCAGGGCGTCGACACGAGCGACAAACTCATCGGGTACTTCCAGCTGGCTAGCGTGGAGCATTGTCTGGTAGTCGATCCCGTCAGATTCGCGGTGATACATCACCTTCGAACCGACGATTGAATCGGCACATCGGTTCTGCGCGAAGGCTCGCTGATGCTCGATCCGCCTGACATTGAAGTAGATGTTCTCGATTTCTTCGAATCTCTGAAATCAAGCATCGGATGAACGAAGCCGGCGGCGAAATACTCGCGAACGGGAATCGGATACGACGTCAGGTGGGGCAGACCGCTTTCATGCAGCGAAGCCGGTCCTCCACTCCTTCACAGGCGCGACGAGACGCATGAGTTCACGGCGACCGTCGGCGAATCGCATGCCGGGAAAGTCTGCCAAGGTCGGGACGGTCGGGCGACGCATCGTCGAACCGTTCGACTGGAAGCGCCGGCACACGGCAGCTGGGACGCAGTCGCGGACGAAGACGGGACCCGAAGTCCGCCATCCTTCCATCGCTACCGGCTTCCGCGAAGCGGAACGGGAAGATGGCGCGCCCGGAAGGATTCGAACCTCCGACCACCTGGTTCGAAGCCAGGTACTCTATCCAGCTGAGCTACGGGCGCGCAGTGCCCTGCGTGTGCGACGGCGGTTCGCCGTCGCGAGGGCGGATGATAGCGCGCCGTTCGCATCGCGTCGAGTACCTCCGCTCGACCGACCTAGCTCGACCTTGCCCACGCTTCGCTCCCGGGGACCGACCCGCGCCTTCCGACGCGCGGAGTCCATGCTGCAGCGACTCGTCAGCTCGTCGTCGGGCAGCGCCGGCGGACTCTCGTGCATACCGGGCCTCGGGGGACATTCGGCGAGCCGCTCGCGGTACCCGGCGGCGGAGCGGCCGCGCGCCGCGCCGGCGATGGAGCGGCGGCCGGACCGTGCGTGGCGAGCCCGTTCCGGTGCGGTGCGGCTCGCGCGATCGGTTCACGCGATCGGGTCGAGCGCGACGTCCACCATGAGTCCCGCGGACACGTCCTGCAGGGCCGCGTCGAGCGCGTCGAGCGTCAGGCCGTCGGGCAGGGCGAGGTCGGCGCGCGCGACGAACAGCATCTCTCCGGACATCGAACCGCTCGTCCTCTCGGTCTCGAGCGACTCGACGCTGACGCCGCAGCGGGCCAGCGCGGCGGCGATGTCGCGCACGATGCCGGGGTGATCGAGCCCGGTCAGTTCGAGCGAGATCTGGCGCGCCGGGCGCGACGCGGGCAGGCCGTCGGCGAGCGTGACCGCGAGGCCCTCGGCGGCGAGCTCGCCGAGGCTGTCGGCGAGCCCCCGGTGACGCGCGGCGTCGACCTCGACCTGCACGATGCCGGCGAACTGCCCGGCGAGGTCTGCCATGTGGCTGTCGAGCCAACTGCCCTCGTGCTCGGCGACCACGGCGGCGAGCCGCTCGACGATCCCCGGACGATTGGCGCCGACGACGGTGACGACGAGAGCTTTCTGCATGAGCGGATCACGCATCGGAGTGAGCGGCCGAGTGTACCGCTCGGGCGTCGTCGCCGATCCACCTCTTGCGGGCGCCGGGCGCTGGCCGGATCAGCCCCGGCGCCGGCGCCCGGGACGACGACGCGCCGCGAAGGCCAGGCCCAGGGCGGCGAGCAGGATCGCCGACGGTGCGCCGCCGCGTCGTCTCGAGGATGTCTCGCTCGCGGCGGGCGCCGTGACCTGCCAGACGAATTCGTCGGTGACGACGTCGCGGCCGTCGTCGACGCTGACGCGCACGCGCCACTCGCCGGCGACGTCCGGACGACCCGAGAAGGGTCCGTCCGGGTCGAGCGTGATGCCGGGCGGGAGGTTCTCCGCCCCGAAGGCGAGCGCGTCGCCATCGGCGTCGACTCCCTCGAGCCGGGCGTCGACGTCCTCGCCGACGACGCCCCGCGGAGACGGCAGCGGACCGAGCTCGGGCGGCGTGTTGTCGCCGCTGCGGACGGCGGGATTGGAGCGCGACACGTTGACCGGCTCGATGACGAACCCGTCCCAGTGGCTGTGCATGTGGCGCTGATCCTCGTCGCGCGGCACGTGGTGAAAGCCCACGCGGTGCCAGAGCACGAGGTCGGCTCCGACGAGCGGTTCGGCGTCGTCGGCGTACTGCAGGACGTGATCGAGGCAGTCGGGGTTGTAGCGCGCGTTCTGGCTCGCGAACCGCTCGCAGTCGCGCCCCACGGTGACGAACACGTCGAAGGCCGTGTGCGGCTCGACGTCGGTACGCTCGAAGCGGTGGCCGTGGTGCCCGGGCTCGATCGCGAACCCCCGCGGCTCCTCGTCGGCACCGGCGGGGTCGCGCTCCCAGACGTGCCAGGCCTGCAGCGTGCCCGGCTCGATGCGGCGCGCGGTCTCGCTCTCGAAGCGCTCGCGCGAGCGCGCGCGGCGTCCGTCCTCGGCGAGCGGGTGACGCGTCTCGGTGACGACGTCGTCCGTCGCCTCGTCGCCGACGTCGAAGTCCAGCCGCCAGTGGTAGTTGTGCGTGTGCGAGAGCCAGAGGGCGTCGGGATCGCCCGACAGCACGCGCCCGAACGGCAGCGCGGTATCGCTCGAGCTCCGTTGCAGCGCACCGGTCGCGCCGATCGCCGGCTCGATCGCGCCGTCGTCGTGGAAGGTCCAGCTCTGCACGTAGGCGTAGGCGCCCACCTGGGACACGGAATACAGCTCCACGCTCTCGGTCTCGACGGCACGCGTGGCGCTTCGATAGCCGTCGCCACCGCTTCGTCGCGAGCGGCAGATGCCCGGCCGCGTGCGCACGTCGATCAGCGAGCCCGACGGGCAGTCCTCGGCCGTCAGCTCGATCAGGTAGCCGCCGCCGAGACCGTACTGGGTGATGTCGTTGTAGGTGACGTCGTTGTCGTCGTAGGCGACGTGCAGCTGCGCGAGGCTGGCCGACGCCAGCACCGCGAAGGGCTCGCCCCCCGGCGGGGTGTACGTGACGTGCTTGAGCACCAGGTTCTCGCGCACGCGCGACTCGACGCAGAACTCCCAGCGCGCGCCGTTGGAGAAACGCTCGTCGATGCGCTCCTCCGTCGAGCAGTCCGCCTCCGCGGCCGTGACGCTCGGCGTCGGCACGCCCCCTGCGCGCGCGTCGCCCACGCTTGCTGCCGAGGCGGCCAGCACCGCCGAGATCGCCACCGCCGTGCTCGCGCCGACGTTCATTCCGCGCTCTCGAACGGCGACGAGGCCGTCCAGTCGAACGGCGTGATGCGCATCTCGAGGACCGTGCTCGACAGGAAGGGCAGATCCTCGCGACGCGGTGTCCAGAGGCGCGTGTTCGAGAACCACAGGACCGGATCGGCACCGTCGAGCGACTCGCCGTCGACGAACTCGTCGAGACCGTCGCCGCACGCCTCCGGCGCGGGCCGCTCTCGTCCGACCGTCGCGTTCGCCTCCGCGTGTCGCTCGCAGTCGCGTGCCCGAGTCAGCGCGAGCGCGAAGCGCGCCCAGTCGCCGCCCGGCGCGTTCCAGCGGCGCGCGCTGTCGAGCGGATCGAGGGTGTAAGCCGAGCCGCTCGACGGATCGACCACGCGCCACCCCCGGAAGCGTACGGGCGCGACCGGTCGGAACACCTCGGTGTCGAATCCGCGCACCTGCATCGGTCGGCGGTTGTCCCCCGCACCGGCGAGCGCGAAGTCGAGCTCCTCGACCCGATCGGTGGCGGGTGTGTCGAGCGCGAAGCGCAGTCGCCAGGTCGCCAGCAACGTGGCGCGCGTCAGGTAGAGGGCGGCGTCGTCCCCGCCGATCGCCGTGCCGAAGCGCGCGTCGTCGCCGGTGCGTTCGGCCCGTCCCGACAGCGCGACCGACGGCACGATCTGACCGTCCTCGGTCAGCGCCGCCCCGATACGCCAGGTCAGCAGTCCCTGCCGGGCGATCGCGAACAGCTCCCAGCGCTCGGCGTGCAGGGCGGGGCGTCGCGCGTACTTGGCGAGCAGCCCGCTCGCCCGCTCGCGCGTGCAGAGCGTCGACGGGGCGTCGAGCTCGTCGGTGAGCGCGAGCCGCGTGCCCGCGCAGCTCGCCGGATCGAGAGCGAGCGTCGCCGCACCGCCGAGACCGCGAGTGGCGGGCGTGCTGCCGCCGAGTCGGCGCTCCGGCGACGGGGTATCGTGCCAGTGCACGAGCAGCTGCGCGACGTGCAGGGATCGAAGCACCGTGCGCGCGCTGTCGCCGGGCGCGCGGTAGCGCACGTCCCGAAGCTCCAGGCCGTGGACGTCGTCGACGCGCGCGCAGAGCGACCAGGCGGCGCCGGAATCGAACGCGTGCTCGACGCTGCGTCCGTCGGCGCAGTCGCCGTCGACGCTCGTGCCGTCGTCGAGCGCGCGCGCCGTCGGCGCGGCGAGCAGGGAGGCCGCCGCGACGCTGCCCGACAGCGCGATCGACGCGAGCGCTGAGCGCACGGGCCGCACCTCAGCGGCCCCCGAGCGACGCGCCGAGCGTCTCGACCGTGCCGTCGGCGAACCTGACGAGCGGCTCGAGCGCGAACACCGTGCGCGTCTCGTCGAACAGCGACAGCAGCGCGCAGCGTTCGCCGGCACACGGGTGAGCGAGGTCGGTAGGCTCGAACACGCTGGCCTTGACGTCGAGCTCGTCGAGGCTCCCGAACGGCATCTTGCCGTGGCGCCGCTGCTCGTCACGCAGGCGTTCGAGCAGGCCCCGATCCCCGGCGAGCCGTCCGAGCGCCCAGCGCCGCTCGGCGTCGTTGAGCGGCAGATGCGGGCTCGCGAGAGGGAGCGACTCGAGCGCGACGCCGGCGGGCAGGTCGACGAGCACGCGTCGCGTGCGACCGGTGGCGTGGTCGTGCTGATACACTCGCGCCCGGCGCCGCCCGAGCGGCGCGCCCTTCCTCGTCTCGTTCTCGATCACGAGCGTCTGCACGCCGAGCGCGTGTGGTCCGCCGTCGGCCTTCGCCCGTGCGCGCGGAAGCGCGTTTCCGTCGGCCGGGGCATCCGCCCAGGGTACGTGCCGCGCGAGCGCGTCCGCGCGCTCCCGCTCGGCGTCGTCGAGCGCGGCCGCGGCGGCGGCGGGCGCGAGCACCATCAGTGCCGCCAGCACCGCCCGTACGGCGGGTGCGCGCGCGGACCGCGCGGCGCGCCGCGGTGCGCCGAGCGCCGCGAAGCGGGCCGGAACACGGACGAGGAAGCGGGCAGGGCCGCGGGCGGGCCGGCCGGCCGGGGAGTGAACCGGGACGCGGTCGCTTCGGCTTCGTGTGCGGGTGGCATGGGTCATGGATGGGAGAATTGTACGGGGGCGCCGGCGTAAGTTGTGCGAGCCGGCCAGCAAACGGATGATCGACGGTTCGTGAACGCTCGCAGGATCACCTACTTCGGTTACGGCTCGCTCGTGAACCGTGAAACCCGCCCACCCGACGAAGCGGCAGCCTGCGCTCGCCTGCGTGGCTGGCACCGCGTCTGGGGCCATCGCGTGGCCGGCAGCGCCGAGCGCGCCACCAGCTGCTCGCTGTCGGTCGATCCGGACCTCGGCGCGCGTGACGGCATCGACGGCGTCGTCGTGTCGCTGCCGATCGAGGCGCTGCCGGTGCTCGACGCGCGCGAGAAGGGCTACGAGCGCCTCACCTTGCCGGCGACGGACTTCGACCTGCCCGAAGGGCTCGGCGCCGACGAGATCCACGTCTACCGCTCGCTGCCCGCCAATCGCCTGCCCGCGACCCCCGCGCAACCGATCCTGCAGACGTACGTCGATTGCGTGCTGGCGGGCTACCTGAGGGTCTACGGCGAGGGCGGGCTCGACGCCTTCCTGCTGAGCACCGAGGGGTGGGACGGGGCGATCGAGAACGACCGCGCCGCGCCACGCTACCCGCGCGCGGTGGACGTGCCCGGAGCGTTGCTCGCGCGGTTCGATCGTCTGGTCGCCGCACGCCGCGGCGACCCGCCACCGACGTCGTCGTCCCCGATCCCTCGCGCCCGCTTGCCGCCCGCGCGAGCGATCTGAGACGATGCCTCCCGGTCACCACGGGAGCCTGGATGGACGTCACCCACCACTGCACGCTCGCGGCCGATGCCGCCGCGGACACGGTCGCGATCGAGAAGGCGACGGGCGTCCGCTTCGACGAGGCGCGCGCCAGTGCCTTCGCCAAGGGCGTCGCGGGCGACTTCAACCCGATCCACGACCCCGGCAGCAAGCGCTTCTGCGTGCCGGGGGATCTGCTGTTCAGCGTGATGCTCGCCCGCTACGGCGCGTTCGAGGGCACCGGTGTGCGATTCGCCGGCATGCTCGACGCGGAGGTCACGCTCGCGCTGCCGGCGATGGCGGGCGGCGCGGTGCACGTGGTCGATCCGCGCGGGCGCGAGATCCTGAGCTTCTTCGGCGAGGGTCGGAAGTTCGACGACGCGAGCTTCGTCGCGCGCCTCGCCCTCGAGTACGTGCGCTTCTCAGGGCGCACGTTCCCCGAGATCCTGGTGCCGCTGATGCGGGACGCCGACGTCATGATCAACCCCGATCGCCCGCTCGTCATATACAAGGACATGGGGCTCCGGATCGCGCGCGAGAGTGTCGGCGAGCTGCGGCTCGCGCCGGCCGGCTCCGAGCTGTCCGTCACCGGCAAGAAGGGTGTCGCGCGGCTCGCCTTCACGGTCGAGGACGACGCCGGCGCGAGCGACGGGCCGGTCGCCGAGGGGGAGAAGAACCTGGTGCTGAGCGGGCTGCGCGCGTGGGACGCGGCGGCGATGGACGGGGTGGTGTCCGCCTACGAGGCGCGTCGCGGCGAGTTCGCGGATGCCGACGGTGGCGATCCGCATGGGCGCGCGCTGACGCGCTAGACTGATCGCCCGACCCGCACGAATCGCATGGAGGCGATGACGATGCACCCGACGCCCGTACCGGACGACCCCGCGCCGATGAGCCCCGATTCCGCGCTCGAGATCCTGCAGACGATCTACGGCTACGACCGCTTCCGCGGTCAGCAGGCCGAGATCGTCGAGACCGTCATCGGCGGCGGCGACGCGCTCGTGCTGATGCCGACCGGCGGCGGCAAGTCGCTGTGCTACCAGATCCCGTCGCTCGCGCGGAGCGGCACCGGTGTCATCGTCTCGCCGCTGATCGCGCTGATGCAGGATCAGGTGGACGCGCTGCGCGCGCTCGACCTGAACGCCGCCTTCATCAACTCCTCGATGGGGCGCGGCGAGATCGCCGACACCGAGGAGGCGCTGCTCGCGGGCGACATCGACATGCTCTACGTCGCGCCCGAGCGGTTGCTGATGCCCGGCATGCTGAAGCTCCTGGAGCGCACCGAGATCGCGCTGTTCGCGATCGACGAGGCGCACTGCGTGTCGCAGTGGGGGCACGACTTCCGCAAGGAGTACCTGGGGCTGTCGATCCTCGCCGAGCGCTTCCCGGACGTGCCGCGCATCGCGCTGACGGCGACCGCGGACGAACGCACCCGCGAGGAGATCGCCGGGAACCTTTCGCTGACCGAGGCGCGGCGCTTCGTCTCGAGCTTCGATCGGCCGAACATCCGCTACACCATCGGGGACCCGGAGAACGGGCGCGAGGCGATGCTGCGCTTCCTCGAGGCGAACCACGCCGGGGATACCGGCATCGTCTACTGCCTGTCGCGCAAGAAGGTCGAGCAGACCGCCGAGTGGTTGTCGAAGCAGGGCTTTCCGGCGCTGCCCTACCACGCCGGGCTGTCGGCCGAGGAACGTCAGCGCAACCAGGCGCGGTTCCTTCGCGAGGACGGCCTGATCATCGTCGCCACCATCGCCTTCGGCATGGGCATCGACAAGCCCGACGTGCGCTTCGTGGCGCACCTGAACCTGCCCAAGAGCGTCGAGGCCTACTACCAGGAGACCGGCCGGGCCGGGCGCGACGGGCTGCCGTCGAACGCGTGGATGGCCTACGGCCTGCAGGACGTGGTGAACCTCCGCTCGATGATGGCGAAGTCCGAGGCGGACGAGCGCCACAAGCGGGTCGAGCACCAGAAGCTCGAGGCCATGCTCGGGCTCGCCGAGCTCACCGGCTGCCGTCGCCGGGCGCTGCTCCGCTACTTCGGCGACGACCTGCCGGAGCCCTGCGGCAACTGCGACAACTGCCTGTCGCCGCCGGTCACCTGGGACGCCACCGAGGCGTCGAGGAAGGCGATCTCGGCGGCCTACCGGACCGGCCAGCGCTTCGGTGTCAACTACCTGGTCGACGTGCTGCTCGGCAAGGACGACGAGCGCATCCGCCGCTTCGGGCACGATGAGCAGCCGACGTTCGGAATCGGTACCGAGCACTCGGCGAACGAGTGGCGGAGCCTGTACCGCCAGCTGATCGCCCGCGGCGTGCTCGCCGTCGATGTCGACGGCCACGGGTCGGTGATCCTGACCGAGGACGCCCGGCCGGTGCTGCGTGGCGAGCGCCTCCTCGAGCTTCGTCACGCGCCGGTGCGTGGCGCGGGCAGGCGTTCGCGCGGCTCGAGCGGTGGCGGGCGCAAGCCGCCCGTGGAGATCGCGACGCGCGATCGTTCGCTGTGGGAGGCGCTCCGGGCGCTCCGGCGGCGGCTCAGCGAGGTCGCGGGCGTACCGGCCTACGTCGTCTTCAACGACAGCACGCTCGCCGACATGATCGCGCTGAAGCCGCGTTCGCCGGGTGAGATGGCGCAGGTGTCGGGGGTCGGTGCGGCCAAGCTCGAGCGTTACGGTGACGAGTTTCTCGACGTCATCCGCGAGCACGCCGACGAGGCCGGCGCGGGCGCCGAGAGCGTCTGAGCACGCGCGCGGTTCAGTTCAGCGCCAGGCGCTCGGCCCGCGTCGAGTAGCGCACTTCCCGATCGAGCAGCCGCCCGTCGAGCGACCAGCGCTCCCAGCCGGACTCGCTCCGGTACGGAGCGCGCCTGGAGCGGGTGGACCACGTGCGGTAGCGCGCCACGAGCCGCGCGTCGGGATCGCGCTCGGCGAGCCAGCGGGTCTCCCCGGAGCGATCGTCGTCGCCGGTGCGCGTGTGGGTCGCCAGCTCGAGCGTGTGCGCCTCGTCGAGACCGACGAGCAGGGCGTAGTCGGTGTCGCTCCCGATCGCGCCGTCGCTCACGCGCGCCGCTCCCGCGCGGTCGCGATCCTCCTGGAGATCCGCGTGTGCGACGGCTCGCTCGCGGGCCGCTCGGCCGCCGCCGTGGCGGAAGGCGTCGGGACCGCCACCGGGCGCGTGGGCGGGCCGGCGGGCCGCTCGGGCGCGGTGCCGGGAGTCGTCGGGCCGGAGGGCGACCGGAGGGCGCCGAGCCGCTCGCGCCGAAGCAGCCAGTTGTCGACGAGGAAGTGCACCGGCAGGCTCGCGAGCGTGCAGACCACGAGCGAGATCGCCACGAACAGCCAGGCGGCGAGCGCACCGTCGCCGAGCACCGGTGGCAGTACCGCCCGCAGCACACCGAGCACGAACAGGTGACTGAGGTACAGCGCGTACGAGGCGTCGCCGAGCACGACCGCCCAGCGGCGTTCCGGCAGGTCGACGAACAGGCAGCCGGTGACGACGGCGAGCGCCGGCAGGCCGAAGGCGATCGAGCGGGGCAGGGGAAGGTGGAGGAGCAGACCCACCGTGCCGGCGCCGACCAGCATGGCGGCGACGAACGGCGAGAGCCGGAAGCCCTTCAGCCAGGCCGCGGCGAGCAGCATGCCGAACACGAACTCGAACACGATGTCGTCGGCGTAGAAGCGCCCGGCGACGGACTCCGGGGCGATCAGCCGGAGCGCGAGAAACACGGCCACGAGCAGCGCGACGGCACCCCCCACGCGATAGCGTGGCGCGAGCGTCAGCGACAGCGCGAACAGGGCGTAGAAGTAGATCTCGTAGTTCAGCGACCAGCCCGGGGCGACGATCGGGTACAGCCAGCCGGGGTAGGTGGTGCTGTCGAACGGGATGAAGGCGAGACTCAGCGCGAGCTCGCCGATGTCGAACGTCGAGCGCTTGAACACCGTCGGCGCGGCGATCAGCACGAGCGCCATCAGCAGCGTGAAGAACCAGTAGAGCGGTACCACCCGGCGCACGCGGTTGACGATGAAACGCCCGGGCGTGTCGGTGGGCTTGGTGATCCAGACCATGATGAAGCCGGAGATCACGAAGAACACGTCGACACCGAACCCGCCGAGCTGCGGCAGATGCGGCAAATAGTTCTCCACCTGCAGCGCGGCGTGGCTGTAGACGACCACGAGGGCCGCCGCGGCGCGCAGGTACTGGAGGGCGTGCAGTCTCATGTCATCGAAGATATAGCAGGCTCGACTCCGTTCGCCGGACGCCTCTCACGGCTCGGCCCGCACTTTCGCGCACGGCGGATGCGGCGCGTGACCCGACCCCTCGACGATGCACCCTCGGAGGAGCGCTCCGGGCCGCCGCCGATCACGGCTCGAGGGCTCGGCCGAGCGCCGCGTGGTAGCGCACGCCCATCTCGCGGAGCGCGCGCGGGCCGAAGTGGATGCAGTCGCCGCTGCCGCAGGGGTAGCCGTTCTCCGGCACCAGGTCGTCCAGCACGATGACCGCCGAGTGCGGGATGAAGTCGGTGACCGCCTTGTGGGTGTCGTCGATGAGCTGCTTGGCGTCGTTGAAGACCCGGTAGTCGTCGCTCGAGTCGACGAAGCCGCGCGACATCGTGCCGACGACGAACGGAATCGGCGCGTCCGGCGTGCGCAGCGCCGGACCGCGGAGATCGGGCGCGATCCGCGAGCGGAACCCGCGCGCGAGCTTCGCGAGGTTGTCGGCGTAGAGCGTCGCGCACGGCAGGTTGGCGTCCGACTCGCCCTGGTGCCAGAGGATGCCGCGCAGGATCCCGCCGCTCTCGGCGAGCGCGATGTCGGCCCGCAGCAGCGCGCGATCGAACAGCAGCGTGTTGCCGAGCACGGATGCCTCGGACGGCTCGGCGTTCCACTGCCCGAGCGGATCGTTCTCGTTGTCGCAGAACGCGCTGCCCGACCAGGCGGCGGGCACCAGCACGACGTTCCGCGTGGTATCGGCGAGCGCGCTCTTGCCGAACGTCAGCCCGGGACCGATGTACTCGAAGCCCTTGTCGCCGCCGCGCGACGGGTCGCGCGGCACGTGCAGCGGATCCTCGGCGAGGACGATCGGCGCGTCGACGACGTTCGCCTCGGGGTTCGTGAAGGCGGCGGGCTCGTCGAAGATCCCGGACGCGTCGTTGTCGGTGACGTTGAGCTGCAGGACGCGCGGGTGCGGCTCGTCGGGGCCACCCGGGGCGGCGTCGCGCGTGCCGTCGCCGCTCGAGCCGACCATGTTGCTCTGCCCGATCAGCAGGTAGACGTCGGGCGCATCGGTAGGCTCGATCTCGACGTCGATCGGTGTGCGGGTGACACGCGTGCCGTCGCTGGCGACGACGAGGAAGTTGCGGGTGTGCGGCTCGATCGAGACGTCGTCGATGGCGAGTCTGAGCGTCATCCGCGCGACGTCGCCGTCGTTGTCGAGCGTGTTCGTGTCGAACGCGTGCTCGATGCCGAGAGTGTCGGCGAGCGTCCGGCCCTCGAGCGACAGCGTGACCGGCGTGCCCTCTCCGTTGACGCGTTCCAGCGACAGCGGCACGGTCAGCCCGTTCGCGTCGCCCTCGACGAGCACCGGATCGACGTTGCCGCCGCGCAGCACGAACTCGGCGGTCACCGGCTCCGCGTCCTCGGTCGGCTCCTCGGTCGGCACCTCGTCGCCGCCGCATCCGCCGAGGGCGAACAGCAGGACGAGAGCCGGTGCGGCGGCGCGTGAGGCGAGGTGCGCGGCAGCGTTCGCGAGAGCCCGCGAGGCGCCCCGCATGCTGTCCTCCGCGAAGGCGGGCGAACGCGCTCCCGCGCCGGAAGTCGGTACGTGGGTCATGAACGAAGCTATCGGCTGAAAGGCAAGGAGATGGAGTAGTACGACGCGGTGCGTTCGGCAAGTTTCGACCGGACGGCGTTTCCGTACCCGTCACCGGTGGCGGCGAGCGATCGGGATCGGCCGCGGTTCGTGCACGTCGCGGTGATGGAGCGCACCCGAGCCCGGCGTGACGGGCCGGAGCGGTTCACCGGACAGGGCGCACGCGAAGCGTGACACGGGTGGTGACGCGATCGAGTGACGTATCTCACAGGTTCGCGCACGCGCGAGGCCGCCGAGGCCGTGCCGGTCGATACCGCACCGGCACCGGCTGCCGCTAACCGATCCCGAACACGGCGAGAAGTTGACGGTAGTAGCGCGTACCGAACTCGCGCAGCGCCTCGGCGCCGAAGTGGATGCAGGAACCCTGACCACACGGAAAGGCTTCGGGCACGAGGTCGTCGGCATCGACCACGCCCGACAGCGGCACGACGCTCGCGACGTTACGGTGCACGCCGTCGACGATCGACTTCGGTTCGGGGAACTGACCACCCGGTGCGAACGGCTTGGCACGCGGGTCGTCCCCCTTGGACATGGTGGCGACGATGAACGGGATCGGGGCATCGCTGCCGCGTGCGGCGTCACCGCGTGCGTCGGGCGCGATGTTGCTCCGCAACGAGGCGACCATCTCGCGGAGGTTATCGCCGTAGGCGCGCGCGCACACCGGGTTGTCGGAGTCGGCCTCGCCCTGGTGCCAGAGGATGCCGCGCAGGATTCCGCCGGTCTCCGCGATCGTCAGGTCGGTGCGGGCGATCGCCCGGTCGTGCAGGAGCGTCCCGGCGAAGTCCTCCGCGGCGGGCCGGGTGGCGTTCCAGCCGGTCCCGCCGTCGAACCGGCCGGTATCGCGCAGGCAGAACCCGGTATCCGACCAGGCCGCCGGCACCAGAACGATGTCCGCCGTCGTGTTCGCGAGCGCCGCCTTGGCGAACGAGAGCCCCAGCCCGATCGTCGTGCCGCTCTTGGTGTCCTTGCCGCGGTCGCGGGTGTCGTGCAGCGGATCGAGCGCCTGCACGATGCGCCGATCCGGCACGGCGATGCGGTCGATGTCGGTATAGGCGGAAGCGTTCGGAAAGCGCTGCCGATCGTTGGTCGTCACGTCGAGCTGGAAGATGCGCGGATCGGGTGCGTCGGGCTCGCCCGGGCCGATCATGCGCACGTCCTCGAGGGTGGAGCCGACCATGTTGCTCTGCCCGGCGAGGAGGTAGATGTCGGGCCGATCGGTCGGCTCCGTCTCGAACAGGATCTCGTCGTCGACCGACGAGCCGCTGCCGTCGGTCGCGACGAGTCGAAGGCGACGGGACTCCGGCATCCGCGGCAGTGGACCGATCGGCAGCGACACCGCGAGCGTCGTCTCCGTCGCGTCGCCCTCCAGGCGATCCTCGGCGAAGCGCCAGAGGAGACCGTCGCCGCTGACCCCGTCCTCGATGGCGGCCAGCGTGACCGGCCTGGAGTGGCCGCCGGTACGCTTCACCGTCACGGCGAGCTCGAGCGGCTCGGCCGCGCCTTCCACGAGCCGCAGCGGTGCGTCCGGAAGCGCCAGCGCGAAGCCGTTCGCGGCCGCGTCGGGGCTGTCCGGATCGGGGTCCTGACCGGGCGGCTGGATGGGCGGCTCAGTGGGCGGTTGACCGGGCGTCGGCGTCGGCATCGGCGGTTGCGCGGTATCCGTGACCGGCGGCAGCTGCGCGTCCGGCTCTCCGGTCACCGGCGCCTGCACGTCCGGCACGTTCGGCACGTCCGGCACGTCCGGTTCCGGTTCCCGTTGCGCCACGTCCGGATCGCAGCCGACGAGCGCGAACACGAGTGTCGTCCGCAGCGCGAGCGCGAACAGGGCGTCGGGTAACCGGCGGCGGGCCGTCGGCGGTCGTCGGGTCCGTTCGCTGGATGTCGGGTCGGTCATGTACACTTGTCCGGATTGCCCGAGCGCCCTTCGGGCGACCCATCGGTACGTGGCGCGCGAGTCTAGCAGAGCGTCCGGCCCGTTCCGGCCTTCGGCAATTCCTCGCAACTTGCGGAGCGGACAGAGGGTCGCCGTTCGCGTGATAGATTGTAGTGATGACGCTCACAATCCGACTCGGCGCGACGCTCGTGGTGCTCTGGCTCCTGCTGTCGGGGCTGTTCAAGACGCAGCTGATCGTGCTCGGCGTGCTGTCGGTCACGCTGGTCGTCCGGTTGTCGAACCGCATGCGCGTGCTCGAGCATCGCGGCCAGCCGATCTACTTCCGGGTGTTGCACATCCTCGGGTACTGGGGCTGGCTCGCGATGGAGATCCTGCGCTCCAACCTGGACGTCACGCGGCGGGTGCTCGCGCCGGGGCCGTTGTCGATCCGTCCGGCGCTGCGCCGCGTGGAGGCCACGCCCGACACCGAACTGGGATGCGTGGTCTATGCCAACTCGATCACGCTGACACCCGGCACGACGGCCATCAACTTCACGCCCGAGGGAGACATCCTCGTGCACGCCCTGCACGAGGACAGCCTGACCGAACTGGAGGGCGGGCAGATGGCCGATCACGTCCGCGACGTCGAGCCGCACTTCGCCGAGCGCGCGGGCTGGCAGAGGGCGCGCTGATGTTCGCCGTGGCGACGATCGCGCTGCTCGTGACGATGGTGCTGACGCTCGCGCGCGCGCTCGCCGGACCGACGCTGTTCGATCGCCTGCTCGCGGTCAACTCCTTCGGCACCAAGACCGTGCTGCTGATCGCCGTCTACGGTTTCATGACCGGGCGCCCCGACTTTCTCGACATCGCGCTCGTGTACGCGCTGATCAACTTCGTCGGCACCGTCGCCGTGCTCAAGTTCTTCGAGCTCGACGACCTGGGCAGCGGCGTCTACCAGGAAGACGACTACTGATGTTCGACTGGCTGGTCTGGCTCGTCAGCTGGGCGCTGATCCTCGGCGGCTGCCTGTTCATCGTCGCCGGCGGTATCGGGCTCGTGCGGATGCCCGATCTCTTTACCCGCCTGCACGCGGCGAGCGTGACCGATACCGGCGGGGCGATCGTGCTCAGCCTCGGCCTGATCGTCCAGGCGGTGTTCGTGTTCGGCAGCGCCATGGCCGCCGTCAAGGTCCTGCTCATCCTGTTCTTCACGCTGTTCACCGCCCCGACCGCGTCGCACGCGCTCGCCAAGACCGCGCTGCTGTCCGGGCAGGTGCCCGTGGGCGCCGACGGCAGGCCGGTGCTCGACTCTCCCGAAACGGCCGCGCGGCTCGCCCGTTCGCGCCCCGACGAGGACGCCCGATGATCGAACATCTGGTCATCGGCGCGCTCCTGACGTTTCTCGTGGTCATCGCCATCGGCATCATCGTGCTCCGCGACCTGCTCGCCGCGGTGGTGCTGCTCGGGCTGTACAGCCTCGTCGCGGCCGGCGCGTTCATCGTGATGGACGCCGTCGACGTGGCGTTCACCGAGGCGGCGGTCGGGGCCGGGATCTCCACGATCCTGTTCCTGGGCGCGTTGTCGTTCACCTCCCACGAACAGAAGCCGCGCGGCAACGACAGCATCGTCGCCGCCGTCTTCGTGGTCATCACCGGGGCGCTGCTGATCTACGGCACGCTCGACATGCCGCACTACGGCAGCGCGGCGTCCCCGGCCCAGACCCATCCGGAACTCGCGGTGCGCTTCATCGAGCGTTCGGCCGGCGAGGTCGGTCCGCCGAACCTCGTCACGTCCGTGCTCGGCAGCTACCGAGGCTACGACACGCTCGGCGAGACGGTGGTCGTGTTCGCCGCCGGCATCGCGGTGCTGTCCCTGCTCGGTTTGCGACGCCGCGGCTCGCCCGGCAACCTGCCGCCGGAAGCGCCCGGTTCGGCGCCCGGCCTCACACCCGTACCGGCGCCCCACGATCCGGCCGCGGAGACGAGTGGCGCGATCGATCCCGCGACCGGTCCCAGGCGCTACGCGCGTCAGCGGCATCGCGTGCTGCAGGTCGTCACCAAGCTGATCGTGCCGTTCGTGCTGCTGTTCGCCCTGTACGTCCAGTTCCACGGCGACTACGGCCCCGGCGGCGGGTTCCAGGCCGGCGTGATCTTCGCCTCGGCCTTCATCCTGCACGGGCTGATCTTCGGGCTGCAGCGGACGCGGCAGGTGATGCCGCCGAGCGTCGTCCGGATGCTGATGGCCGGCGGCGTGCTGATCTACGGCGGTACCGGTGCCGTGACGATGCTGCTCGGCGGCAACCTGCTCGACTACGACGTGCTCGCCCACGACCCGCTGCACGGACAGCACTGGGGTCTGTTCGCCATCGAGCTCGGCGTCGGCGTGACCGTCACCGGCGTCATGATCAGCCTGTTCTACGCGTTCGCGAGCCGTCGCTCCGATGATCGGGAACCGGCACGGGACGCGGACGGAAGCACGCCGACGGGCGCGACGACGGGTGCGGGCGGCACGCCTCGCGCCGGCGACGCGAGCACGCCGGGCGCATGAGTCAGCTCGTCGGGCTCTACAACTACTGGGTGGTCATCGTGCTGATGATGGCCGGGCTGTACATCCTCATCGCGCGCTACAACCTCGTGAAGAAGATGATCGGGCTGGGCGTGTTCCAGACGTCGATCTTCTATCTGTACATCACCATGGGCAAGGTCGACGGAGGCACCGCCCCGATCCTGCTGGAGGACGCACCGGACACGGTCTACTCCAACCCGTTGCCGCACGTGCTGATCCTGACCGCGATCGTGGTCGGTGTGGCGACCACGGCCGTGGCGCTTGCGCTGACGGTGCGCATCCACGAGGCCTTCGGCACGATCGAGGAGGACGAGATCAAGGCCATCGAGGCCGCGGAGCCCGAAGCCTGATGGGCGATCAGCTGCCGGCCCTGCTGATCATCGTGACGTTGCTGGCCGCACCGGTGTGCGTGCTGGCGCGCCGCCCGCTCGCGGCCTGGGTCATCGCGCTCGCGGCCAACGCGTTCGCCGCCGTCGTCGCCTGGCTCCTGCTCCTGCGGGTCCTCGACGGCGGCACCATCCGCTACGCGATCGGTGGCTGGGCGGCGCCCACCGGCATCGAGTACTACGTCGACACGCTGAACGCGACGGTGCTGGTGCTGGTCGCCTCGATCAGCGCCGTCGTCCTGCTCTACGCCCGGGCGAGCGTCGACAAGAGCGTCGACACGGGCAAGCACTACCTGTTCTACGCCGCCTGGCTGCTGTGCGTGACCGGTCTCCTCGGCATCGCGATCACCGGCGACGCCTTCAACGTCTTCGTGTTCCTCGAGATCTCCTCTCTCGCCACCTACATGCTGATCGCCTTCGGCGACGACCGGCGGGCGCTGACAGCGAGCTTCCGCTACCTCGTGCTCGGCAGCGTCGGGGCGAGCTTCGTCCTGATCGGCATCGGCTTCCTGTACGCGGCCACCGGCACGCTGAACATGATCGATCTGGCCGACCGCATCCCCGACAGCGAGTCCCGGCGGGCGATCCTCGTCGCGTTCAGCTTCCTGACCATCGGGCTGATGATCAAGGCGGCGGTCTTCCCGCTGCACGCCTGGCTGGTCAACGCCTATCACTTCGCGCCGGTGCCGGTCACCGCGTTCCTGGCCGGCACGGCGACCAAGGTCTCGCTGTACGTGCTGCTGCGCTTCTTCTTCGGCATCTTCGGCGCCGACTACAGCTTCGGGCAACTGTTCCTGACCGGCGTGCTGCTGCCCGCGGCGATCGCCGCGTTCGTGCTGATGTCGCTCGTGGCCGTGTTCCAGACGGATCTCCGGCGCATGCTGGCGTTCTCCTCCGTCGCGCAGCTCGGCTACATCGTCGCCGGCATCAGTCTCGCGAGCGAGGCGGGCCTGACCGCCTCGGTGGTGCACATGGTCAACCATGCCCTGACCAAGTCCGCGCTGTTCATGGCCGTCGGCTGCATCCTCTTCCGCGTCGGACATGCCCACGCGCCGAGCCTCGACGATCTGTTCCGGCGCATGCCGCTGACCTGCGTCGCGTTCATTCTCGCCGGCCTCGCACTGGTCGGCGTGCCGCTGACGGCGGGCTTCGTGACCAAGTTCACGCTGATCGGCGCGTTCGTCGAGCGCGGCTGGTGGCCGGTGGCGGCCCTGATCCCGATGAGTTCCCTGCTGGCCGTCATCTACATCGGACGCGTCGTCGAGGTCATGCTCTTTCGCCGATCGCGCGATCCGGAGACCACGCCCGCCGGCAGGCTCGAGGCGCCTCTCTCGATGCTCGTGCCGATGTACGCGATGCTCCTGGCCGGCCTCGCGCTCGGCTTCGCCGGCGAGACCACCCTCGAACTCGCCGGCAGTGCCGCCCGCGAGCTCCTCGCCGGCCTCCGGGGGACCGCCCCGTGAACCCCCTCTGGACACTGCTGCCGCCGCTCGCGGCCATCCCGTTCATCGTCGGCCTCGGCGAGGTGCGGCGAAATCTCCGCGAGGCGTCCATCGTCGTGGCCGGTGTCGCGCTCCTGCTCGTCAACGTGGCGATCTACCGCGCGACCCTCGCCGGCGAGGTGTCGGAGAGCGGCGCCTACACGCTGGTGAGCGGTCCGTCCGGCAACCCCTTCACGCTGCAGCTCGCCGCCGAGCCGATGGGGGTGATGTTCGCGCTGCTGGCCAGCTTCCTGTGGATCGTCACGACGTTCTACAGCGTCGGCTACATGCGCGGTCATCACGAGACGCACCAGACACGCTTCTACACCTGCTTCGCGCTCGCGCTCGCCGCCGTGATGACGGCGGCCTACGCGGCGAACCTGCTGACCCTGTTCATCGCCTACGAGGCGCTGACGCTGTCGACGTTCCCGCTCGTCACCCACGCGGGCAACGACGCCTCGCGGCGGGCCGGACGCGTGTACCTCGGCATCCTGCTGGCCTCCTCGATCGGACTCTTCCTGCCGGCGCTGATCTGGACCGAGGTCGCCGCGGGCTCCCTCGACTTCGTGCCCGGAGGCGTGCTGGCCGACGCGGGACTGTCGGGCGGCGCGCTCGCGATCCTGCTGGCGATGTTCACGTTCGGCATCGGCAAGGCGGCGGTCATGCCGCTGCACCGCTGGCTGCCCGCGGCGATGGTCGCGCCGACGCCGGTCAGCGCGCTGCTGCACGCGGTCGCGGTGGTGAAGACCGGCGTGTTCAGTCTCCTCAAGATCGTCACCTACACCTTCGGCATCGACACCGTCGCCGGCAGCGGGGCGGCGACGTGGCTGCTGCCGGTCGCCGCGTTCACCGTCATCGCCGCCTCCGTGGTCGCGTTCACGAAGGACAACCTGAAGGCCCGGCTCGCCTACTCGACGATCGGGCAGCTGTCCTACATCGTGCTCGCCGCGCTGCTCGCCACGACGATGTCGGTCACCGGCGGCGCGGCGCACATCGTCATGCACGCGTTCGGCAAGATCACGCTGTTCTTCTGCGCCGGCGCCATCATCGTGTTCGCCCACAAGAACCTGATCAGCGAGCTCGACGGACTCGGGCGACGCATGCCGTGGACGATGGGCGCGTTCCTCGTCGGCGCGCTCGGCATCATCGGCCTGCCACCGGCGGGCGGGTTGTGGAGCAAGATGCTGATCGTCGGTGGCTCGTTCGATACCGACACGCTGGTCTGGGCCCTCGTGCTGCTGTTCAGCACCTTGCTGAACATCGCCTACCTGCTGCCGATCCCGATTCGCGCGTTCCTGCGCCCGCTGCCGGGCGTCGCGCCGGGGCAGGCGGTGGTGCGGGCCGAGGCCGCGTGGCCGAGCCTCGCGGCGATCCTCGTGACGGCGACGATCACCGTGCTGCTCTTTCTCTACCCCGCGCCGCTGATGGAGCTGCTCGGGCTGATCCGCTGGCGGGTCTCGTGAGCGGGTACGCACGTCCGGAGCGCGTTCGCCCGGAACGCGTTCGTCCGGGATGCGTCGATCCGGGACACGTCGATCCGGGGCACGTCGATCCGGGACGGGCGAGTCCCTCCGGCGATCGAGCGCCGTTCGTCCGTCCGACCCGCACCCTGTCTCCGCCCGTCATCACCCCGAGGGTTCACCGATGAAGCGCGACGCTCAGGACGACATCGCCGCCCCGCTGGCGCGGTGGTTCCTGTGGGCGGACTCGCCGGTTCGCGTGCAGCGGGTGATCCTCGGGCTCGGCGCGCTGTGTGCGGTGCTGTTCCTGTTCGACCTGTTCTGGCACCGTCACGCCTACGTGCCGGGCGAGGGACTGTGGGGGTTCCACGCGATCGCCGGGTTCGTCTCGTTCACGGCGATCGTGCTCGGTGCGAAGAGTCTGCGGACGCTGATCCTTCGCACCGAGGACTACTACGCGCCGCGCGCCGTCGACACCGAGACCTACCCGGGGGCGGGACTGGATCGCGTCGACGCCCGCGACGGGCCGGACGCGGCGGAGCTCCTGTCGGTGCGCGACGGGGCCGTGCGCGAAGGCGGCGGCGGACGGCACGCGTCCGCCGTCGCCGACGTGGAGAATCGCCCGTGAACCTCGTGCTGACACCGCCGTTCCTCTACCTGCTGGCCGCCGCGGCGCTGCCGTTCCTGCCGGCGCGCGCGCGTGCCATGGTGCTCCTCGGCGTGCCGCTCGCGGGACTCGCGTCGCTGTACGCGATGGGGCCGGGACTGCACGCGGGCGTCGCCGTCGTCGGCTTCGAGCTGGAGTTCGCCCGCGTCGACAAGCTGTCGACGATCTTCGCCGTCATCTTCTCGTTCGCCGCGTTCCTGTCGGGGATCTACGCCTGGCACGTGCGCGACACCGTCCAGCAGGTGGCGACGCTCGCCTACGCGGGTTCGGCGATCGGCGGGGTGCTCGCCGGCGACCTGATCTCGCTGTTCCTCTGGTGGGAGGGCACGGCGGTGGCCTCGGTGTTGCTGATCTGGGCGCGGCGCACGCCCGGTGCCTACGCCACCGGCATGCGCTACCTGATCATCCAGGTGCTCTCCGGCATGCTGCTCCTCGTCGGTCTGCTCGTGCACTTCCACGACACCGGCTCCATCGCGTTCGAGCACCTCGGGCTCGTCAGCCCCGGCACGCTGCTGATGTTCCTCGCCTTCGGCATCAAGTGCGCGTTCCCGCTGATGCACAACTGGTTGCAGGACAGCTATCCGGCGGCGACGGTGACCGGCACCGTGGTGCTGTCGGCGTTCACGACCAAGATGGCCGTCTACACGCTCGCGCGAGGTTACGCCGGCACCGAGATCCTGGTGTACATCGGCGCGGTCATGACGTTGTTCCCGATCTTCTTCGCCGAGATCGAGAACGACCTCCGGCGCGTGCTCGCCTACAGCCTCAACAACCAGCTCGGGTTCATGGTCGTGGGGGTCGGCATCGGCACGCCGCTCGCGCTGAACGGCACCGCCGCGCACGCGTTCTGCCACATCCTCTACAAGGCGCTGCTGTTCATGAGCGTCGGGGCGGTGCTGTACCGCACCGGCACCTCGAAGGCCTCGGAGCTCGGCGGGCTCTACAAGACGATGCCCGTGACGATGGTCTGCTGCCTGGTCGGGGCGGCGTCGATCTCGGCGTTTCCGCTGTTCAGCGGGTTCGTCTCCAAGTCGCTGATCCTGTCGGCCTCGGCCGAGAACGGCTACTACCTCGTCTGGGGGGCGCTGCTGATCGCCTCGGCAGGCGTGCTGTCGCACTCGGGCATCAAGATCCCGTACTTCACCTTCTTCGCCCACGACAGCGGCAAGCGCCCGGCCGAGGCGCCCGCGCACATGCAGATCGCGATGATCGTGACGGCGGTCGCCTGCGTCGCCATCGGCGTGTTCCCGGGCCTGCTCTACGCGCTCCTGCCCCACCAGGTCGACTACCACCCGTACACCGTCGATCACGTGCTCGTGCAGATGCAGCTCCTGTGCTTCGCGCTGCTCGCCTTCGTGTTCCTGATGCGAAGCGGGCTGCACCCGCCCGAGGTGCGCGGGGTGAACCTCGACAGCGACGTCGTCTACCGGAAGTTCGTGCCGTCGGTGCTGCCGGGCGTGGTGGCGGCCGTGACGTCGGCCGATCGGGCGCTCCGGGGGGCGGCGCTCGCGATGCTCGGCGGCGTCTTCGGCGGGGTCGCGCGGCTGTCTCGCCCCGGTGCGGCGCTCGCGCGCGGCTGGAGCGTCAACAGCATGATGTTCGTCGTCATCGTCGTCATGTGCGCGGTGCTGGTGCTCAACCTGATTCCCTGAACGGGTCGGGGCCGCTCGTCGGCGACCCGTCCGGTCGCGGTGCGCCTCCCCGGCGGGGCACGTCGGTCGGCCGCGCCGTCAGGTGGAGCGGCGATCGCGGGCAGGCGACGTCGGTCGCTCGGGCCATGCCGACCTGCCGGCGGATCGGCTGCCGATCGTCGGGCCGGGCATCGAGGATCGCCTCGAGCTCGGCCCGGAGTCCGGCGTGGTCCGCGTCGTCGAACAGGTTGGTCCGCTCCTGCGGATCGCGCTCGAGATCGTAGAGCTCGCCGGCACCGCCGAGGCGGTCGCGCGTCAGCTTGTGATGATGCGTGCGCACGGTCTGCAGGCTCAGCGCGACGCCGGCGCGCGTGGGCAGGAGCTCCCACTCGTTCAGCGCGTGATCGCGGTGCGCGTCGTCGCTCTCGATCGGCGGGCGCAGGCTCGCGCCGTGCTGGACGAGACCGGGCTCGGCCGCCGCGTAGCCGCGGAACGTCGGGCCGAGATCGAGCGTCGAGACCGGGTCGGCGACGCGCTTGCCCGCCGGCACGCCCGGCACGCTCCAGATCATCGGCACGCGCAGCAGTCCCTCGTGGTGCATCGGTCCCTTGAGCACGAGCCCGTGATCGCCGAGCCAGTCGCCGTGATCGGAGACCACCACCACCACGGTGTCGCGCTCGAGGCCGGCATCGGCCAGCGCGAGCATCAGCCGCCCGATCCGGTGATCGATCAGCGCGATCTGCCCGAAGGTGTTGGCGATGATCTCGGCCAGTCGCGCGTCGCTCTGCTCCGGAATGCGGCTGTACTCCTTGCGGATCGTGGCGTCCTCGGCCGTCAGCACCTCCTCGTGCCACCGAGGGCGTCCCGCGAACTCCCGGCGACGGTGGACCGGCAGCTCGACCTCGTCCGGGTCGTGCAGCCGCGACCAGGGCTCCGGACAGTCGAACGGGTGATGCGGATCGGGGAAGCTCACCCAGGCGCAGAACGGGGCATCGTGTTCGCCGTGCACGAGCCACTCGATCGCCCGGTCGGCGGTCCAGGTGGAATCGTGGAACGCGACCGGCGATCGCGAGTGCCAGGTCTGGGCGGCGCCGCGGGTACCGCCGGCGTTATCGCGGTACAGCTCGTTCAGGCGCTCTGCGTCGCCGCCGCGGTGGTACAGGGGCTTCGATCACGTCGAGCTGATGCCGATCGGGCACAACTGGTTCCTGCCCGAGAAGCCCCCGGGTGGTCAGCACTCAGACCTTGCCGCCGAGCGCCGCCGCCTCCTTCGCGAGCGCGGTGATCGCCGCGCCGTCGCGGGCGGCGACGAGCTTCTTCGGCGCGACCCAGGAGCCGCCGACGCAGAGCACGTTCGGCAGGGCGAGGAACTGGGGTGCCGTGTCGGCCGAGATGCCGCCCGTCGGGCAGAACACCGTGTCGACGAACGGGCCGCCGAGCGCCTTCAGCATGGCGATGCCACCGGCCTGCACGGCGGGGAAGAACTTCAGCTCCGTGAAGCCGCCGTCGCGCGCCCGCATGATGTCGGCCGACGTGGCGATGCCGGGCAGCAGCGGCAGGCCGATCTCGCGCGCCGTGCGGCCGAGCGCGTCGGTGTAGCCCGGGCTGACGGCGAAGCGGGCGCCGGCATCGCGCGCGCGCTTGAGGTCATCCCCGTCGAGCGCGGTGCCGACGCCGACGATCGCGCCGGGCACGTCGGCCATCGCGCGCATCGCCTCCAGCGCCGCCGGCGTGCGCAGCGTCACCTCCAGCACCGGCAGGCCGCCGGCCACCAGCGCCTCGGCCAGCGGCCGCGCCGCGTCGACGTCGTCGACGACGATCACCGGGATGACCGGGGCGGCCGTCATCATCTCGCGGACGTCCGACGTCGCGTCTCCGCCGCTCACGCTCATGCCGGCGCTCCGAACACGCTCATCGCGCCGGTCTCGGCGGTGCCGACGTGCTCGCGGAAGGCACCGAACAGCTCGCGCCCCATGTTCTCGGTCTTCCTCGAGAGATCCGGGTGCACGACCGTGCGGCCCTCCCACTCGGCCTCGTCGACCAGCGCGCGAAGCTCGCCGGTCTCGGTATCGACGCGGATGATGTCGCCGTCGCGCACGCGTCCGAGCGGTCCGCCCTGCACGCTCTCGGGGGAGACGTGGATCGCCGCCGGCACCTTGCCCGAGGCGCCGGACATGCGCCCGTCGGTGACGAGCGCGACCTTGAACCCGCGATCGAGCAGCACGCCGAGGATCGGGGTCAGCTTGTGCAGCTCCGGCATACCGTTGGCGCGCGGACCCTGGTAGGGCAGGACCGCGACCAGGTCGTGCTCCAGCTCGCCCGCCTCGAACGCCACCTTCAGGGCATCCTGCGACAGGAACACACGGGCGGGTGCCTCGACGACGCGGTGCTCGTCCTTGACGGCCGAGGTCTTGATGACGGCGCGGCCGAGGTTGCCGTGCATCAGACGGAGCCCGCCGTCGGCGTGGAACGGCTCGGCCACGGGCGCGACGATCGAGCCGTCGAGCGATTCGGTCGGACCGGTGCGCCAGGCGAGCTCGGTGTCGCCGCCCGCGCCCGGGTCGAGCCAGGGCTCCTCGGTGTAGCGGCGCAGCCCGCCGTCGCCCGCGACCGTCAGGACGTCCTCGTGCATGAGGTCCGCGTCGAGCAGCTCGCGGATGACCAGCGCCATGCCGCCGGCGGCGTGGAACTGGTTCACGTCGGCCTGACCGCTCGGGTAGACGTGGGTCAACAGCGGCACCGCGTGGGAGAGGGCGTCGAAATCGTTCCAGTCGACGACGATGCCCGCGGCGCGGGCGATCGCGACGATGTGCAGCGTGTGGTTGGTCGAGCCGCCGGTCGCGAGCAGGCCGACGATCGCGTTGACGATCGCGCGCTCGTCGACCACGCGCCCGATCGGCGTGTACTCGTTGGAGTTCGCCGTGATCGACAGCGCGCGCACCGCGGCGGCCTCGGTGAGGCGTTCGCGCAGCTCGGTGCCGGGGTTGATGAACGCGGCGCCCGGCAGGTGCAGCCCCATGACCTCCATCATCATCTGGTTGCTGTTGGCCGTGCCGTAGAAGGTGCAGGTGCCGGGGCCGTGGTAGGAGGCGCTCTCGGAGGCCATCAGCTCCTCGCGCGTCGCCTTGCCCTCGGCGTGGCGCTGGCGCGTGCGGGCCTTGTCCTTGTTCGGGATGCCGGTGGTCATCGGGCCGGCCGGCACGAACACCGCCGGCAGGTGGCCGAACGCGAGCGCGCCCATCAACAGACCCGGCACGATCTTGTCGCAGATGCCGAGGAAGGCGCCGGCGTCGTAGACGTTGTGCGACAGCGCGATCGCCGTGGACATGGCGATCACGTCGCGGCTGAACAGGGAGAGCTCCATGCCGGGCTGCCCCTGGGTGACGCCGTCGCACATCGCCGGGGTGCCACCGGCCACCTGAGCGGTCGCGCCCACGGTGCGCGCGGCGGCGCGCAGGAGCTCGGGATAGCGCTCGTAGGGCTGGTGCGCCGACAGCATGTCGTTGTAGGAGGTGACGATGCCGAGGTTCGGCGCGCGCTCGGCGTGCAGCACGATCTTGTCGCGCTCCGGGGCCGCGGCGAAGGCGTGGGCGAGGTTGGTGCAGCCCATTACGCCGCGGTGCGGATGGCGTCCGGTGTTCTTCTCGAGGCGATCGAGGTAGTGCTCGCGGGTCGGGGCACTGCGCTCGACGACGCGGGCGGTGACCCGGCGGACGGTGTCTGGGGCGGCTGTCATGAGTGTGGCGCTCCGGGAGGCGTAGGTTTGCGACACGAGAATTGTCGCACACCACCCCCTCGAACCGACGGCTCGGACGCCTCCCGATGTACCATGCACCCTCCGGACGGCCTTCGCGAGGTGACCCGCGATCGAAGCCGACCGGCACTTCTCCGGTAGTAAAATTACAAGATCATGAATCTCATCTCCAACGAGTCCCTGCAGCCGTTCGATTTCGTGCTGTTCGGCGGCACCGGCGACCTGTCCATCAGGAAGCTCGTCCCGGCGCTCTACTATCGCCACCGCGAGGAGCAGCTGCCGGACGACGGGCGGATCATCTGCTCGGCGCGCTCCGAGCACGACGACGCGAGCTTCCGCGAGCTGCTGAGCCGCGACGTCCGCGAGCACATCGCCGACAGCGAGTTCGAGGAGGCGAGCTGGCGGAGCTTCCTCGAGCGCGTGCACTACCTTGCGATCGACGTGACCGATCAGGATTCCTACGCACCGCTGGTCGAGCTGCTCGCCGGGCGCGAGGACCGCGTGCGGGTGTTCTACCTGTCGGTGACGCCGGGGCTGTTCACGGCCATCTCCGACGGCGTGCACGCCGCCGGGCTGATCACCGAGCACAGCCGGGTGGCGCTCGAGAAGCCGCTCGGGCGCGATCGCCCGTCGGCCGAGGCGATCAACGACCGGCTCGCCGACGTGTTCGAGGAGCACCAGATCTTCCGGATCGATCACTACCTCGGCAAGGAGACGGTGCAGAACCTGCTCGCGCTGCGCTTCGGCAACGCGATCTTCGAGCCGCTGTGGCGGAACTACCGCATCAACGACGTGCAGATCACGATCGCCGAGGACCTGGGTGTCGAGGGCCGCTCGGCGTTCTACGACGAGACCGGCGCGCTGCGCGACATGGTGCAGAACCACCTGCTGCAGCTGCTGGTCATCATCGCGATGGAGCCGCCGGTCAGCATCGACCCGGATGCCGTCCGCGACGAGAAGATCAAGGTGCTCCGGGCGCTCAAGCCGCTCACCGGCATCGACGCGATCGAGAACACCGTGCGCGGACAGTACAAGGCGGGCGCCTACTCGAGCGGGCCGGTGCCGGGCTATCTCGACAGCGACGACGTCCCGAACGACAGCGACACCGAGACGTTCGTGGCGATCCGTGCGGAGATCGCCTCGTGGCGCTGGGAGGGCGTGCCGTTCTACCTGCGCACCGGCAAGCGCCTGGAGAGCAAGACGACCGAGATCATCATCAACTTCAAGAAGGTCCCGCACGCGATCTTCCCCGCCGCCGACGGCTTCGAGACGCCGAACCAGCTGGTCATCCGCCTCCAACCCGAGGAGCGCATCCGCATGCGCGTCTACATAAAGGCTTCCGGGGACGACATCCAGCTCCAGCCGGTGGACCTGAACCTCGACTTCAACGACGTGTTCCAGAAGCGGCGCCTGATCGCCTACGAGCGGCTGCTGCTCGACGTCATCCGCGGCAACCCGACGCTGTTCATGCGCCGCGACGAGGTCGACGCGGCCTGGACCTGGATCGACCCGATCCACGCCGCCTGGGCGCAGTACCAGTACCGTCCGAAGCCGTACACCGCCGGCACCTGGGGGCCGGGGGCATCCAACGCGCTGATCAGCCGCGAAGGGCTGAAGTGGAACGAGGACTGACGTCGATGGCGGAGAACGGGAAGGTGGGCCACGCGACGCTCGGCGGTTACCCGCTGGTGACGGCGGACACGGCGGCGGCGCTCGCCGAGCGTCTCGCCGAGGATGTCCACGCGCGCCTCGGCACCGCGATCGAGACGCGCGGCGTGGCGTCGATGGTGGTCTCCGGCGGCAGCACGCCGAAGCCGTTTCTCGAGCGGCTCGGCGCGCTCGCGCTCGACTGGTCGCGCGTCCGGGTGACGCTCGCGGACGAACGCTGGGTGCCGCACGAGCACCCCGACAGCAACGCGGCGCTGGTGCACGGGACGCTGCTCCGGGGCGCCGCGGCCGAGGCGCGTCTGGTCGGCCTGTACGCCGACGCGCCGAGTCCGGAGGCGGGGCTCGAGACGGTTGCCGCCGGTCTCGCCGAGGTGCCGCGCCCGTTCGACGTCGTCGTGCTCGGCATGGGCGGCGACGGGCACACCGCGTCGCTGTTCCCCGATGCTCCGGAGCTCGAGCACGCGATGACGACGCACGACTCGCCGCTCGCCGCCGTGCACCCGCCGTCGGTCACGCAGGCGCGGATCACGCTGACCCGGGCGGCGCTGATCGACTCCGCCGCGCGCTTCCTGCACGTCACCGGTGCCGACAAGCGCGAGGTGCTCGAGCAGGCCCTGGCCGACGAGCCGCGGCTCGCGCCGATCGCGCGCGTGCTCGACGAGGCCCCGGACGGCGTGACGATATACTGGGCACCCTGACGGACGGACCTCGCAGGCGGGATACCGCGACACCGATGCTGTCGAAGATAAAGGCCGCCCGTGACGGGCTCAGGAAATCCGAGCAGAAGGTCGCCGACGCGGTCGTCGCCGATCCGGACGCGAGCGTGCAGTCCTCGATCCAGGCGCTCGCCGCCCGCGCCCAGGTCAGCGAGCCCACCGTCATCCGCTTCTGCCGGGCGCTCGACTGCGTCGGCTTCCAGCAGTTCAAGCTGCGCCTCGCCCAGGATCTGGCCGCCCGCGGCACGTTCTTCTACCAGGACGTGACCGCCGGGGACAGCAGCCGCGAGCTCGCCGACAAGCTGCTCGACGGAGCGGTCGCCTCGCTCGTGCAGATCAGGAACCAGATGAACCACGACGCGCTCGAGCGGGCGATCGCGTTGTACGAGGCCGCCACGCGCGTCGAGTTCTACGGCTCCGGCGGTTCCGCCGTGGTGGCCGAGGATGCCCAGCTGAAGTTCTTCCGCCTCGGCAAGCCCGCGATCGCCTATTCCGATCCGCACATCCAGACCGCCTCCGCCGCCCTGCTCGACGAGAGCGCCCTGGTCATCGCGATCTCGCATTCGGGTCGCAGTCGCGACACGCTCCGGGCGGTGGAGATCGCCCGCGAGGCGCGCGCGAAGATCATCGCCGTGACCGCCACCAAGTCGCCGCTCGCCGAGTCCGCCGACGTCGCGTTGAGCGTCGACGTCAGCGAGGACAGCGACATCTTCAGCCCGGTCAAGTCGCGGCTCGGGCAGATGGTGGTGCTCGACATCCTCGCCGTCGGCGTGGCGGTCAGGGGCGGCGAGGAGATGCTCGGTCAGCTCGCCCGCGCGCGTCGCGCGATCGATTCCATGTTCGTCTGAACGTCCGGCGGTCCGTCCGCGTGCCCGACCTCAGAGGCCGCCGTTCAGAGGCCGCCGTTCAGAGGCCGCTGTTCGATACCGGGCCGAACTCGGACACCGTCGACGGATCGATCAGCGTGCGAGCCCGCACGTAGAGCGTGTCCGCCTCGAGGCTCAGCACCGCCCGTCCCGTGTCGCTCACGTCGAGGCCGAGCGGGTCGCGGAAGTCCTCGGTGAGCGACGCCTGGATCTCGAACCCGGGGGCGTCGTCCGGCGGATCGACGACCTCGATCAGGAACTCGCTGCCATCGCGGCGCACGGTGGTCTCCACCGGGGCGGCGGCGGGGTCGATGTCGACGACGGTCACGCTCACGGTGGCGCTGAAGCCGGGGAGGTCGTTGGTGTCGACGCCGCGAAGCGCGACATGGTAGTCGCCGCTGGCGAGGTCCGGCGTGATCCGCAGCCGGGTCGCGACGAGCGAGGGCTCGCCGACGGACTGCACCCCCGCCGGATCGCGCGACAACAGCGCGGTGTAGGCGATCGCACCGGGGAGCTCGAACCAGCTGAGCGTGTCGCCGGCGGCGGCCCGCGTCGGCACGTTCCGGAAGACCGGCGGACGCAACAGCACGATCGGTTGCCCGGGAGGCCCCCCGGCGCGCGTCACCGAACCGAACCCGGTCGGCAGCGCCACGCTCTCGTTCAACGCCTCGATGTCCACCGATCCCTCGGTGACGGCCGCCCGCAGGGTCTCCTGGCCGATCATGGTCTCGAACACGGTGCCGCGCACGGCGGCCGAGGCGAACGGGGTGGTGATGCGGAACTCGACCGGCTGGCCGTCGCGCGCCTCGACGTCGCTGCTCAGCTCGCCGCGATCGGTGTTCACCTCGATCAGGCAGCTGTCGTCGGATTCGAGGCAACTCAGCCGCCCGATCATGACCTCGGTGTTCGGCTGGAGGTTGACGACCGTTCCGGACGAGAACTCGATGCTGACGAAGCCGTCGACGCCGGTGACGAGCACGTCACCCTCCGCGATCAGCTCGTCGGCACCGAGCGGCATGCCGGCACGCGTGACCGCGCCCTTGACGAACGCCACGCGCCCGGCCTCGCCGCGGGCCGGCACGTGAATCGGCACGCGCAGCACGTCGCCGGCGGCCAGCGCGCTGTCGGGCTCGAGGCCGTTGAACTCGGCCAGCGGGCGCGCGAAGGCGGCGCTGCCGAACTTCCGCCGGGCGACCGAGAGCGGCGTGTCCCCGGCCTCGGCCAGCACGTCGCGCGAGATGATCGTCGACCCCTCCAGCGCCGCCACGGCTCCCTGCGCACGCGCCGTCGGCATCGCGCTCGCCGACGCCAGGCCGAGCAGCATGACGGCGAGCGCGGGGGCGAGCGAGGAGAGGGGGGCGTCGGTCGCGTTCACGCGGCGAAGGCCATCGGTTTCGATCAGGCGGGCACGATAACCCAGCGCTTCGTCCGGCGGCAACGTCATGCGGAGGTTCGCGGCTTCAGTCGAGCTCCTTGAGACGGGTCAGCCTGAGCATGTTGGTCGTTCCGGCCCGGCCGAACGGCATGCCGGCGGTGATCGCGACGATCTCGCCCATCTCCCCGAAGCCTTCGGCGAAGCAGACGCGGATCGCGTTGTCGACCATCTCCTCCACGCTGGTCATGGTCTCGGACAGCACCGCGTGCACACCCCAGACGAGCGCGAGGCGCCGCGCGGTGCGGATGTGCGGCGTGCAGCCGATGACCGGCGCCTCGGGCCGCTCGCGCGCCGAGCGGAAGGCGGAGAAGCCGCTCTCCGTGTAGGTGAACGTGGCGGCCAGCGGCAGCACCGTCGCGACGTGGTGCAGCGAGGAGCTGATCGCGTCGGCGGCGGTGTCGCCCGGGGTCGGTCGCGAGGCGTCGATCGCGTGACGGTAGTAGGGATCGCGCTCGACCTCGACGATGATGCGGTTCATCGCGGTGGCCGCCTCGACCGGAAAGCTTCCCGCCGCGGTCTCGGCCGACAGCATGACCGCGTCCGCGCCGTCGTAGATCGCGGTGGCCACGTCGGAGGATTCCGCGCGGGTCGGCACCGGGGAGTGAATCATCGACTCGAGCATCTGCGTGGCGACGACGACCGGCTTGCCCTCCTGACGGGCGGAGCGGATGATGCGCTTCTGCACCACCGGCACCTTCTCCTGCGGCATCTCCACGCCGAGATCCCCGCGCGCGACCATCACGCCGTCGGAGAGCTGGACGATGTCGTCGAGGTGCTCGATCGCCATCGGCTTCTCCAGCTTGGCCATGATCGCCGCGCGTCCGTCGACGATCGCGCGCAGCTCCGTCATGTCGCTCGGGCGCTGCACGAACGAGGCGGCCACCCAGTCGACGCCGAGCTCGAGCGCGTAGTCCAGGTCGCGCCGGTCCTTCTCGGTCAGCGGCGATATCGGCAGGTACAGGTCCGGGACGTTGACGCCCTTGTTGCCGCTGATCTCGCCGCCGACCATGACTTCGGTGCGCGCGGAGTTCGCGTCGAACCCGAGCACCTTCAGACGGATCTTGCCGTCGTTGATCAGCAGCTGCGCGCCGTCGGTCAGCGCCGCGAAGATCTCGGGGTGCAGGAGCGGGGCGCGCGTCGCGTCGCCCGGCGTCGGATCCATGTCGAGCGTGAAGGGCTGACCGGGGACGAGCATCTCCCTGCCGTCGGCGAAGGTGCCGACGCGGAGCTTGGGGCCCTGCAGGTCGGCGAGGATGCCGATCGGTCGTTCGCGGCTCTCCTCGATGTCGCGGATGATCGCGTAGGTGCGCGCGTGGTCCTCGTGCGAGCCGTGGCTGAAGTTCAATCGGAAGACATCGATGCCGGCGTCGAACAGCCGGCCGATGGTCTCCTCGTCGCGACTCGAGGGGCCGAGGGTCGCGATGATCTTGGCGTCTCGTCTGCGTCTCATCGTGGGCGTCGTCGGGGTGGCTAGGTAGGCGGGGCAGGGCGGGGCGGGGCGCACGTCACCGTCGCGTGCGGCTGACCGGGCGACGACGTTGGGTGACGGCTCCGGGCGACGGGTAGTTTGCCTACCTGTCGATCATCGGCGCACCGCGGAACCCGTCGGACGGTCGAGTGCCGCCGGCACGAGTGGTCATCGCGAGCGGCACCGCCACGGAGTCTATCGCAGTCGTGGCGCACTTCGCGCGTACCGACCCTGTCTGCCGGTAGTGAAACTACGACCTCGGGGTCATCGACACGGCGCCGCGGCGCGTACGTTATCCTTGCCCTCCGTACCGTGTCGAGTCCGCCATGTCCGCACAGCCCGCTGCCGTCTCGAGTACCGACGCGGGGACCCTTCCCGGTCTCGGTACCGCCGCCGAGGCGGCCGCGCGCGTGCCGGTCACCGCCGAGCGGCTCGAGCGTCGCGCGAGGCACGCGCGCGCGCTCGCCGCCTTCCTGCCCGAGGGCTGCATCCTCGCGACCCCCGAGGCGCTCCGGCCCTACGAGTCCGACGGGCTGACCGCGCTGAAGGCGACGCCGTTGCTGGTGGTGCTGCCCGAGACGATCGAGCAGGTCCAGGCGGTGCTTCGCTGGGCACGGGACCAGGGCGTGCCGGTCGTCGCCCGTGGCGCGGGCACCGGGCTCTCCGGCGGCGCGCTGCCGCACGAGGAGGGCATCCTGCTCGGACTGGCGCGCTTCGATCGGATCCTCGAGCTCGACCCGGCGCGCGGCGTCGCCCGCGTCCAGCCCGGGGTCCGCAACCTCGCCATCTCGGAGGCGGCGCGACCACACGGTCTCTACTACGCGCCCGATCCGTCCTCGCAGATCGCCTGCTCGATCGGCGGCAACGTCGCCGAGAACTCGGGCGGCGTGCACTGCCTGAAGTACGGGCTGACGGTGCACAACGTGCTCGCGCTGAAGGTCGTGACGATCGACGGCGACCTGATCGAGATCGGCGGCGAGGGGCCGGACGCGGCCGGCTACGACCTGCTCGCGCTGCTGATCGGCTCCGAGGGCATGCTCGCGATCACCGTGGAGGTGACGGTCAAGCTCCTGCCCGAGCCGCCGGTCGCGCGGCTGGTCATGGCCGCGTTCGGCTCGGTCGAGGACGCCGGCGCGGCGGTCGGCGACGTCATCGCCGCCGGCATCGTGCCGGCCGGGCTCGAGCTGATGGACAATCCGGCGATCAGGGCCGCCGAGGCGTTCGCGCACTGCGGCTACCCGCTCCACGCGGCCGCCGTGCTGCTGTGCGAGCTCGACGGTGCCGCCGAGGAGGTCGAGGCGCAGATCGAGCGGGTCTCGGCGGTGTTCGAGGCGCGGCACGCGACGAAGCTGCACGTCGCCGCCTCCGAGGCCGAGCGGCTGTTGCTCTGGAAGGGGCGCAAGTCGGCCTTCCCGGCCGTCGGACGACTCGCCCCCGACTACTACTGCATCGACGGGACGATCCCGCGCAGGCAGCTCGCGCACGTGCTGCAGCGCATGGAGCAACTGTCCGCCGAGTACGAGCTGCCGATCGCGAACGTCTTCCACGCGGGTGACGGCAACCTGCATCCGCTGATCATGTTCGACGCCAACGCGCCGGGCGAGCTGCACCGCACCGAGGAGCTCGGCAGCCGCATACTGCAACTCTGCGTCGAGGTCGGCGGCACCGTCACCGGCGAGCACGGCGTCGGTGTCGAGAAGATCAACGAGATGTGCGTGCAGTTCGATCGCGACACGCTGGAGCAGTTTCACGCGCTCAAGGCGGCGTTCGACCCGGACGGGCACCTGAACCCCGGCAAGGCGGTGCCGACGCTCGCGCGCTGCGCCGAGTTCGGGGCGATGCACGTGCACGGCGGCAAGCTGCCGTTCCCGGAGCTGGAGCGGTTTTGAGCGTGGTGGTCGGCGCCCGCGCCCGCCCGCGCGCGAGCTCGCGAGCGTGAGCGCGGGCGACGTCGCCGGGGGGCTGGCCGAGCGCGTCCGCACGGCCGCCGCGAGCGCGACCCCGCTGGCGATCGCCGGTCGGGGGACGCGGCGCGCGCTCGGGCACGACCCGACCGGCGAGGCCTTGTCGACGCTCGAACACGCGGGCGTGATCAACCACGAACCGACCGAGCTGGTGCTGAGCGCCCGTGCCGGCACGCCGGTCGCCACGCTGGTGGAGACGCTGTCGGCCGCGAACCAGATGCTGCCGTTCGAGCCGCCCGACCAGGGGGGCACCCTCGGGGGAGTCGTCGCCTGCGCGCTGTCGGGTCCGCGACGCCCGTACGCGGGTGCCGTGCGCGACTTCGTGCTCGGCACCCGCGTGATCGACGGCCGTGGCCGGATCCTGTCGTTCGGCGGCGAGGTCATGAAGAACGTCGCCGGCTACGACGTCTCGCGCGTGCAGGTCGGCGCCTTCGGCACGCTCGGCGTGCTGCTCGACGTGTCGATGAAGGTGCTGCCGATGCCCGAGCTGGAGATCACGCTCCGCCACGAGCTCGCGCCGGATGCGGCGGACTCGAGCGACGAGCTCGTCGCGCTCGCCCGTCGTCCGCTCCCGCTGAGCGCCGCGCTGGTCATCGGACGCGAGCGCTACGTCCGCCTGGGCGGGAGCGCCGTCGCGGTCGAGGCCGCCGCCCGGGCGCTCGGTGGCGAGCGCGTGACGGAGAGCGACGCACCGTGGCGCGGCGTGCGCGAGCGCACCCACCCGTTCTTCGCGGGCGACCGGCCGCTGTGGCGCCTGGCCGTGCCCGATCACGCCGCCCCGATCGCGCTCGCGGGCGACTGGCTGCTCGACTGGGGCGGCGCCCAGCGCTGGTTGCGGAGCGAGGCGCCGGCGAGCGAGGTCTTCGCCGCGGCCGCCGCAGCCGGTGGTCACGCGACGCGCTACCGCGGCACCTCGGCATCCGGTGACCCGAAGTCCGTCGACGGGCCGCTGTTCCAGCCGCTCGACGGGCCGATCCGGCGCCTGCAGTCGCGGCTCCGCGACAGCTTCGATCCGCACCGCGTGCTGAACCGCGGCCGCTTCCATCCCGAGCTGGACGAGCGCTGACGACATGCAGACCTCCATCGCGCCCGAGCTCGCCGGTGATCCGCGTGTCGTCGAGGCGGAGAAGCAGCTGCGCCGCTGCGTGCACTGCGGCTTCTGTCTGGCGACCTGCCCGACCTACAACCTCGTCGGCGACGAGCTCGACAGCCCGCGCGGGCGGATCTACCTGATCAAGCAGGTGGTCGAGGGCCACGCGCCGACCCGCAAGACGCAGCACCATCTCGATCGCTGCCTGACCTGCCGTGCCTGCGAGACGACCTGCCCGTCGGGCGTCGAGTACGGGCATCTGGTCGATCAGGGCAGGGCGCTGGTCGAGGAGCGCGTCGCCCGCCCGCTCGGCGAGCGCCTGATGCGGCGCGCGCTCCTGGCGGTGCTGCCGTACCCCGTGCGCGTCGCCCCGCTGGTCGCGCTCGGGCGAACGTTCCGGCCGCTCCTGCCCCGCTCGATCGCCGCCCACGTGCCGCCTGCCTCCGAGGTCGGGCGGGCACCGCGCCGATCGCCGCCGCACGCACGCGCGATGCTGGTGCTCGACGGCTGCGCCCAGAAGGCGATGACGCCCGCGACCAACGCCGCGGCGGCACGGGTGCTCGACCGTCTCGGCATCACGCTCTCGAGCGCGGCGGCTGCCGGCTGCTGCGGCGCGGTGTCGTTCCACCTGAACGAACAGGAGGCCGCACGCGACTTCATGCGCCGCAACATCGACGCCTGGTGGCCGGCGATCGAGTCGGGGGCCGAGGCGTTGATCACCAGCGCCAGCGGCTGCGGCGTCATGGTCAAGGACTACGGACACGTGCTCGCCGACGACCCTGCCTACGCCGACAAGGCCGCCCGTGTCGCCGAGCTCGCCGTCGACATCGTCGAGGTGCTCGCCCGCGAGCTCGGCGCGCGCGAGGATCTCGCCGCCCACGCACCAACCGCCCGCTCGATGGGTCGCGTGGCCTTTCACCCGCCGTGCACGCTGGGGCACGGGCAGAAGCTGCCCGAGGTCACCGAGGCGCTGCTCGCGCGGCTCGGCTTCGAGCTCGTGCCGGTGGCGGACAAGCATCTCTGTTGCGGCTCGGCGGGCACCTATTCGATACTGCAGCCGGAGATGAGCGGCAGGCTCCTCGCCGACAAGGTCGCGGCCCTGACGGCGCACGACCCGGCCGTCATCGCCACGAGCAACATCGGTTGCCAGCTGCACATCGGCGGCGGCAGCGGGCGCGAGGTCGTCCACTGGATCGAGCTCGTGGATCGGCTGTTCGCCGCGGCACCGTCGGAGTCGACCGCCGGCGGCGAGCTCGACCCGGCCCGCTGAACCCGGCCCGCTGAACCCGGCCCGCTGAACCCGGCCCGCGCCGATCCGGATGTCGGCTTCACGAATTCACCCTCACGAGACTCATGCGCAACTACCACCACATCGATCTCGCCGCACGCGCCGTCCGCACCGAGGAGCTGCACGGCGATGCCGTCGTCCGGGCCGGGCGTCACCTGATCGCCCGGACCCTGCTCGAGGCGGACGCGGCCAAGGTCGATCCGCTGTCGGACGACAACCCGCTGATCTTCTCCGCCGGTCCCTTCGCCGGCACCAACTTCTCGAACGCCAATCGCGTCAGCGTCGGCTGCAAGAGCCCGCTGACCGGGGGGGTCAAGGAGTCCAACGGCGGCGGCACCTTCGCGTTCGGTCTCGGGCAGCTCGGGATTGCAGGGCTGACCCTGCACGGGGCGGCGAGCGACTGGACGCTGATCCACGTCAGGAAGGGCGGCGCGATCGAGTTCCACGACGCCGCCGACTACCTCGGCGAGGGCAACTTCGCGACCGCCGCGCGGCTGCACGAGCGCTTCGGCAAGAAGGTCAGCCTGGCGCTCTGCGGGCCGGTGGGCGAGTACCGGGGCCTGCTCTCGGGGATCGCGTTCAGCGACACCGACCTGCGTCCGTCGCGGCTCGCCGCGCGCGGCGGGGTCGGGGCGGTGATGGGCGCGAAGAAGGTCAAGGCGATCGTCGTCGACCTCGATCGCATGCCGGAGCTCAGCGATCGGAAGAAGGTCATGGGCGCGGTCAAGGAGTACCGCAAGCTCCTCGATGCCGAGCCTGCCATCCAGGCGTTCCAGCAGACCGGCACGGCGATGGTCGCCGACTACACCAACCACGTCGGCGGCATCCCCGTCCGGAACTTCAGCGGAGGGCGGGCGATCGACACCGACGGCGAGCCGTTCCGTCTCGGCGGCGACTTCCTTCGCGAGCAGAACCTCGCGCGCGGCGGCACCCAGACGCACGCCTGCATGCCCGGCTGCATCATCCAGTGCAGCAACGTCTACGCGGACGCGAACGGCGAGGAGGTGGTCTCGCCGATCGAGTACGAGACGATCGGGCTGCTCGGCACGAACTGCGGGCTCGAGGATCCGGACGAGCTGGCACGGCTGAACTGGCAGGCCAACGATCTCGGCATCGACACGATCGAGCTCGGCGGCATGATCGGCGTGCTGATGGAGGCGGGGCTCGGCCGCTTCGGCGACGCCGCCTGGATGCACACCGTGCTCGACGAGCTGCGCGAGGGCACCGAGGACGGCCGCGTCTGGGCACGGGGCACGGCGGCGGTCGGCGAGGCGCTCGGCGTCGCGCGCGTGCCTGTGATCAAGCGCCAGGCGATCAGCGCGTACGACCCGCGCGTGATCGAGGTGACGGGGCTGTCGATGATGCTGACCGCGCAGGGCGCCGATCACACCACCGGCAACCTGCCGTCCTACGACAGCGCGGGCAAGGACATCGACGAGCTGGTCGCGGCGAGTCTGGACATCCAGGTGCTCTGCGCGGCGGCCGACTCGCTCGGGCTCTGCGTGTTCGGACGCTCGGTGACCAACGAGCGGCTCGACTTCATCGTGCAGGCGATCAACGACGCGCACGGCACCGATCTCGACGCGAGCTTCTTCCGCACGATCGGGCTCGAGGCGCTGGAGATGGAGAACGCCTTCAACCGCGCCGCCGGGTTCGGGGAATCCGACGACGAGCTGCCCGCGTTCTTCCGCGACGAGCCGCTGCCGCCGTCGCAGCGGACCGCGCGCTTCGACGCGGCGAGCGCCAACGCCGCGGCCCGGCGCTGGTGGGAAGGCACCGCGGCGTCGACCTCGTGAGCCGCGCGATCGCCCGGGCACGCCGTGCCGGGGCGGGACCCGCCGCCGGCCGCCCCCTCGCGGGCTCCCCGGTCCGCCGCGTCGCCGGCCCCGTGCTCGGGCTGCTGCTCGGGTGGTCGGCGGCGCCGCTCGGCGCGCACGAGTACTGGCTCGATCCGGTCGACGCGACGCCGGACGCGAACGGCATCCTGTTCGCCCACGTCAGGAACGGCGAGGAGTTCGCCGGCACGAGCTTCCCGTACGACCCGCGCCGCATGGAGCGGCTGCTGCTCGTCGGTCCCGGCGGCACGGCGCCGATCGCGGCCCGGCTCGGCGACATCCCGGCCGTGCAGGCGTCGCTCGGCCGGGCGGGCCACTACCTGGTGGTGCTCGACACCTACGGCAAGGAGCTCGTCTACGACGACCTGGCGGGGTTCGAGGCGTTCCTGGTCTACCACGGGCTCGAGCGGCATCTGGACGAGCACGTGGCCCGCGACCTGCCGGACGTCGGCATCCGCGAGATCTACTTCCGGCACGTCAAGACGCTCGCGCGCGCGGGCGACACCGAGCCGGACGCCGCCGCCTTGTCCGAGGGCGTCTCGGCCGCCCAGGGTCAGGCGCTCGAGCTCGTGCCGGAGAACGATCCGTACGTCGACGGACGCATCGACGTCGTGCTGCTCGCGGACGGCGAGCCGCTCGCCGACGCGCAGGTCGAGCTGTTCGAACGCACGCCGGACGGCGCGGTGTCGCGCACCGTCGCGTCGAGCGACGGGGAAGGGCGGGCCAGCTTCGATGTCGCCCGTGCCGGTGACTACCTGCTCAACGCCGTGCAGGTCCACGAGCCCGGCCCCGAGGCGCTGGTGCTGGAGGGGCCGACACCGCACTGGGAGAGCCGCTGGGCGTCGCTGACGTTCGAGCGCCGCTGAGCCCGTCCCCTCGGGGATCCCCTCAGGGAATCTCGCCCAGCGTGTCGGCGACGTAGGCGCCGCGTTCGCCCATCGGCTGCGCGCCGCCGACGGTCGTGTCGCGGGCGGTCTGGTGCTCCATCTCCGCGTTCAGCGCGGCGCCGAGCACGATCGCGTAGCTGCTCAGGAAGAACCACAGCAGCAGCACGATGATCGCGCCGAGCGTGCCGTAGGTCTCGTTGTAGCTGCCGAAGCTCGCCACGTAGATCGAGAAGCCCGCGGAGCCGGCGATCCACAGGAAGGTCGCCGCGAAGGCGCCCGGCGACAGCCAGCGCCAGTTCGCGGAGCGGCGCGGCGGGGCGTAGCGGTAGAGCGTGCTCAGCGCGAACATGACGACGGCGAAGAAGACGATCCAGCCGCCCGCGCGACCGGCCAGCGACGCCAGCCCCGACAGCGGCAGGAACGCGAGCAGCGTCGGCAGCGCGACGAGCAGCGCGATGGTCGTGACCACCAGCATCACCGCTCCGAACGTCAGCACGTAGGTCAGCACGCTCATGTGGATGAAGCCGCGCGTCTCGCGCTCCTCGTAGGCGACCGTGACCGCGCGCACCAGGGCGTCGATGCCGCGACGCGCGCTCCAGATCGCGAACAGCAGGCCGAACAGCAGGCCGAACCCGAGGCGCTGCTCGCCGCGCTCGGTGAGGCTCGTCAGCTGGTCGCCGATGATGTTCGCGACCTCGACGGGCAGGATGCCGGAGAGTTGCTCGAAGTGGGTGGCGACGTCGGCGGGGTCGGCGATCAGCGCGTAGACGGTGACGAGCGCGCCGAGCGCGGGGAACAGCGCGAGCATCGCGTAGAAGGCCACCCCCGCGGACAGGATGGAGACGTTCTGCTCCATGACCTTCGTGAACACGCGCCGCAGGATGTCCCACCAGCCGCGCGGCGGGATCGAGAACGGCGTCAGGGCCCGGCGCCCGCGGCCCGGCTCGCGCGCCGCCTTGCGGCTGTCCTCGGCGGAACCGGCGCGGAACGCCTCCGCGTCGGCGGCGCCGGGGACCTCGGAACCGATGCTGTCGCGGGTGCCGTCCTCGTTCACGATGGCGGGTTCTCCTCGGTCCGGGTGACGGGCAACGCTTCCTTGAACGTCAGCGTGCGATACGGGAACGGGATCTCGATGCCGGCCGCATCGAGCGCACCCTTGACGGCGACGACGACCTCGGCGCGCGAGCGACGCACGTCGACCGGCTTCGAGCCGGTCCACCAGGTCACCTCGATGTCGATGCTGCTCTCGCCGAAGCCCTGCGGGAAGATCTGCACCGGGTGATCGGTGTTGACGCTCTCGCAGCCGTCGACCGCCCGGGTGATGACCTCGACCGCCCGCGGCACGTCCACGTCGTAGGCGACGCCCGCCACGATCGTCACGCGCCGTGTCGGCAGGCTGGTCAGGACCGTGACGGGATTCTTGAACAGGAACGCGTTCGGCACCACGACCAGCTCGCCGGTCGTCTGCCGGATGTAGCTCATCCGCACCAGGATGCGTTCGACCCGTCCGACGAGACCCTGGCACTCGATGAAGTCGCCACGCTCGAACGGGAAGCGCCACAGGATCAGGATGCCGGCGAAGAAGTTCTCGAAGATGTCCTTGAACGCCAGGCCCACGGCGATCGAGACGAGCCCGAGCCCGCCCAGCGCCTTGGACGGGGTGAGACCGGGGAACAGCACGATCGCGGCGAGCAGAAGCCCCAGCACCGTGACGAGGATCGAGAGCAGACGCAGGATCAGCTCCTTGACCGACTCCCGCTTGCGCCACCCCGACAGCAGGCGCGTGCCGATCACGTCGATCAACCGGGTCGCGCCCCAGGTCAGGACGAGCACCACGAAGCTGCCGACCACGTACGGGATGTGGGCGACGAACCCCTGCAGCAGATCGTTCACGCTCGCCAGCGCCGTGTCCTGCACCGCCTCCAGGTCGTCGATCGCGAGACCGACGTCGCCGCCGCTCTGGGCGGCCGCGCCGTCCGGGCCGCCCGGGGCGGCGACGGGTGAGGCGTGGGGCGGGACGGGGTGCGTCCCTCGATCGTCGAGCATCGCTTGCAGGGGTCTCCGGTCGCGGGCGTGGCGTGACGGGAGGAGCCTAGCTCGACGGGCCGTGCGGCGCGCGGCCGTTTCTCACGATCGAGTGACGCGGCGCCGCCGGCTGCAAGAGTTACAATGAGGCCGTGGTGCCCGCGGGCCCGGTACGCCCGCATGCCACCGTGGGGCAACGATCGATCACGAGAAGCGGCGGGAGCTGATGAACGACAATTTCGCGGTGGTGCTGGAGGACGACAAGACACTCGCCAACGCGCTTGCGCGCGTGGTCCGTTCGCTCGGCTACGAGGTCGCCGTGGCCGACACCATCGCCAAGGCCCGGCGGCGCATCGGCGAGCGCGCGCCGGCGATCATGCTGGTCGACGTCAACCTTCCCGACGGCGACGGGCTCGAGTTCATGGCCGAGCTCGCCGAGAGCGTGCGCCCGAACTTCGTGGTCATCACCGGCGACTCCTCCCAGCAGGTGGCGGTCAAGTGCATCCGCGCGCGCGCCTTCGACATGCTCCCCAAGCCGATCAAGCTCGCCGACCTGAAGGAGACGGTCACGCGGGCGATCGACGCCCGTCAGGAGGGTCTGGTCGAGGTGGATTCGGCCAACAGCGAGTCGATCCCGCGCATCGACACGTCCACGATATCGATCGGCGAGTCCATCGCGAGCCGGGATCTGCGGACGATGATCAAGCAGGCCGCCTCGATGACGAAGTGCCTGGTGATCATCGAGGGCGAAACCGGTACCGAGAAGAACGCCGTGGCCGAGGCGGTCCACGTCAACAGTCAGCGCCTCGGACGCGTGATCACCGTCAACTGCGCGGGGGAACGCGACGCGAACGCCCACAGCCGGTTCTTCGGGGTCGAGGACGGCGCCAGCGGGAATGCCAGGCATCAGGGCTACCTGGAGCAGGCCGCCGCCGGCACGCTGGTGCTCGACGACGTGACCGAGCTCGCGCCCGAACTGCAGGCGCGTCTCCTGTCGTTCATGGATACCGGTCAGTTCGTCCGCACCGACGGCATCCAGCCGGTGCGCGCCCGGGTCGGCATCATCGGCATCGCGCGGAGTCCGGTCGACGACGCGTTGAAGTCGGGGGCGCTGCGCGAGGACTTCTACTACCGCCTCGCGCAGTTCTCGGTACGGGTGCCGCGTCTGCAGCAGCGTGCCGACGACAAGCTCGTGATCGCCGAGCACCTGCTCGGCGAGATCAACGAGCGGAGCGGCTCGCGCAAGGTGCTCTCCGAGCCGGCGAAGCAGGCGTTGGCCGAGTACACCTGGCCGGGCAACGTGCGCGAGCTCAAGAACGCCCTGCACCGCGCCTGCATCGAGAGCGACGCGGGCACGCGCATCGACTTCCGGGAACTGGAGGACGACAGCGCGGTCGAGACGCGCAACCAGCAGATCGCCGAGTTCGTCGGCAAGACCTTCTGGCAGATCGAGAAGGAGCTCCTGTACGCGACGCTCGATCACAACGGCGGCGACAAGGAGAAGACCTCGAAGATGCTCGGCATCAGCCTCAAGACGCTCTACAACCGTCTGCACGCGTACAGCTGACGCGGGGAGGAGCCACCCGCTCGAGGCGATTCCGGAGCAGCCCGTCGCGCTGGGATTCCGACGCGCGCCGCAGCGTTCGGCGGCGGCTTTCCGGCGTCGTCGCGATACGCGAACCAGTCCGCGTCGCGGGGCGGAAATCGCGTGCTACGGTGCCTGCGAATTCCGGGTAAGCCCGGTGATGATCACTCTTTCCGGAGCACTCGCAGATGAGCCGCACGTTCGATTTCGTCGGTCTGAACACCGTCATATCCGAGGCCTTCAAGCCTCTTCCGCAGGTCGATCCGGTCTCGGCCCGGAAGGCCGGCATGGACGCGGGCATGAAGGGCACGACGCCCGCCAACTGCCATCACTCCTATTTCTCGAACGAGTCGCTCGAGAAGGAGTGGTACCGGGGCTACCGGCTCGGCAAGCAGAACCGCGACTGATCGTCCCGACGCACCCGGCGCGGGCTCCGTCCGGTGCCCGTGCCGGACCCGCGAGACCGTCCTTCGCGTCGGCGGTCCGGCCGAGCCAGGACGTCCGACGGCCGCGCGCCGGGGCCGGTCTCGGAGCACGGGTGCCATCGCGGAGTTCGCGCGCTATACAATCGGGGGGATGAGCTGCCTCGAACTCGATGACGCCGAAGCGTGCCGCATCGCCGAGCCGATGATGGACGATGTCGTGCTCGGCATCGCCCGTCGCGACTACGCGCTGCACAGCCGTCATTTCTCCGTGGCGCTGAAGAGCGCGCTCACGCCGGAGGCGTTCGCGAGCGAACTCGCCCGTGGTGCCGAATCGCGCGGCGCACCGGGGGAGCGGGAGCTGCGCTGCCTCTTCAGGAAGCCGAAGTCGTTCACGCTCGTCTGGGACCAGGCGTTCGAGCGAGCCGACGGCCAGGTGATGGCCGTCATGACCGTGGCGCTCAAGGGGGGGCGCTACTTCGTCGACTTCTTCCTGCTGCACTGAGCGTGACGCCCGTGTCACGCGATCCGTCGTCGTCGACACGCCGCCCGATCGATCCCCGGGACGCCGCCGGCGGCCGTCGCTCCGAGCGTCGCGAGGTGCGCGCCGGTCGTCGCGCCGGCGTCGCCGTCGTCACGGGCGGAGGAATCGCCGGTCTGTGTCGTCGACGCGCCGCCGTCCGCCGGTCCGTCGCACGAGCTGCAGATCGCGCCTCTCGCCTTCACGCATGGCCCGGGCGAGACATGGGGGCCGGGGTGGCGGATCGACTGGCCCGAGGCCGAGGCGCACTTCGGCGCGGGTGTCGCGCGCTACACGGCGATCGACATCGCCCCGGACAGCGCGCACGTGACGCTGCTCGACGACGCGGTGTTCGACTGCCCGTGGCTGCCCGCCCGGCAGGTCGGGCGCTGGGCGCTGGACGACGACGCGACGCGGCGCCTGGGGGAGTACCTCGCGCGGGGCGGCTTTCTCGTGGTCGACGACTTCCACGGCGGGAGCCAGTGGCGAGTGTTCGCCGAGACGATGGCGCGGGTACTGCCCGGGGCGCGCATCACCGACATCGGCGCCGACGACCCGTTGCTGCATGTGCTCTACGAGCTCGATCGAGACACGCAGATCCCGGGACGCCGCCACCTCGTCGGTACCGACGCGGACGGGCGGGCGCTCGCGCGGATGCCCGGCGGTCCGCCGCGGTGGCGGGCGCTTCGTGACGGTGACGGCCGACTTTCCGTCGCGATCAACTTCGACCTGGACATGGGCGACGCCTGGGAGCACGCCGACGATCCGGGTCTACCCCGCGCCGATGACGTCGCTCGCCTGCCGCTTCGGCATCGACTACCTGCCGTACGCGATGACACACTGAGCCGCCCGGCGTGGTCAGCCGGCGACGAGTCGACGAGCCGCGGATTAGGTAGCCCGGATAGCCACGGCGGTGACCGACACCTTCGGTCGGAAGATCCGCAGGCGCATGTCGTCTGCAAGCACGATATACCATCGACGATATACCGTTATTTTGCTGCGGGCGAGCACTGCCCGCAGAGCTGACGGTCCGTTCAGCCGTGTCGCGCGATCGCTCGCATGGGTATCAGCAAGCGACGATATACCATCATAAACTACTGATCGCGCGCCGTGGAAGCTCGCGAAAGGTCGACTTCCGATTTTTATACCATCACAGTCTCGTCGCTCAACCGACTCCGTCGTCAACCCGACGACGGTCGCCGGCGGGAGACGGCACGACCCCGTCTCCCGCGAGACCTCGGGCATCCGACGGCCGCCGTTTCACCGTCACGACAGAGACCGCGCGCGCATCTCGTGCCGCTCGCGAAGGCCCGTGACGTCTCCTCTGTCAGGCGAGCACCACCGCCCGCGACGCGCGCCGCGCCGGCACGAGTCGCACTCGCGTCGATCGGGTGCGCCGCGCCCGCGCCTCGAGCGTCGCGACCACGCGATCGCGTCGACGGCGGCAGATCGCGATCTGGCGGAGCAGGCGGGCGTCCCAGTCCGGGTCCCGCCCGGTCCGGACGATGACGGGTTCGTCGGGCAGCTCGGGGTGCCACAGCGCGAGGTCCCACCAGGCGCGATTCGTCACCAGCATCAGCATGTGGATCTGAGGTCGATGGGCGGCCGGCGCGGTGCCGTGTTCCTCGACGTGCATCAGACCGGCGACGAACGTGGGCATCAGCGGGCACTTGATCTCGAGCCCGCCGTCGTCGCCGACGAGACCGTCCGGCGAGCCGCCGAAACGCGTCCGGTCGTCGGTGCAGAAGCCGACCTCGCGCACGTCGGTGCCGGCGATCCAGGCGTAGGCGGCCCGCGCGCGCGGCTCGAGGGCGTGGCCACGGGCGGTCGTGTCGCTGCCGGCGAAACCATCGCTCGCCACGCCCCGGTAGCGCTGCATCGCGAGGCGGTCGGCGTAGCCCTCGACCGCACCGGCCGGTCGCCCCGTCGGTGTCACCAGGCTGGCGGCCATGCTCGCCGTGGGAAGTCCGAGCCGGGCGTCGAACCAGGCGAGCGATCCCTGCGGCGCGTCGTGCACGATCACGAGGCGCGGCGCTCTGCGAGGCGGGTGGCGAGCTGGGTACGTGCCCGGTCGAACAGGTCGGCCGGGATCGCCAGCCCGAGCGAGTTGTCGGCCGGCGCGAACACGCCTCCGTAGTGCGCGAACCAGCGACGGCGGGCGCCCGGATCGAGCCGTTCGACATCGTCCAGCAGGGCGTTCAGCGTGTTCGCCTCGGCATCGCTGAGGAGCTCGACCGCCGCCGCCGGCCGACCCTCGCTCGTCGCCGTCCGGGCGTCGTCGTCATCGTCGCGGGCCGCGAGACCGAGCAGTGCCAGCGCGCCGGTGCGCTCCAGGTAGCTGATCGTCGACTTCATCGCCTGGACCGCGTTCTTGCCGCCGCTCGCATCGGGCGCGCCGGGCAAGGTCACCGACTCGGAGTGACCGAGCGCGTGTGTCAGGCGGGTCTCGACGTGGATCACGCCGTCCTCGACCCGCGGGTGCCAGGAAAGGTTCAGGTCGAGCTCGCCGAGCAGCGGGTTGATCGTCTCCATCGCGTGCCCGAGGCTCGTGTAGCGATAGCTCGTGACGGCGTCGGGGGAGCGCCCGGCGCGGTTGTCCTCCAGCTCGACGACGACCTCGCGATCCTTGTCGAGGGTGGGGGCGACGCGTCGGAAGCGGGCGAGTGCACCGGCATGGGCCGCGCGCGCGCGCGCGACGTGATGCTCGCGCTGGATCTCCTGCATCTCGCGAATCGTGTCCGGGTCGACCGCGCGCGAGGCGAGCAGTGCGACCAGGGGGGCGAGACCGTCGGGAAGGCACGGGGGCGTCTCGGCGGATCCGCCGTCACCGTCCCCCGCGGCGTGCTCCGCGGCGTGCTCCGAGGAGCCCGGCGCGGGGGCGTCCGGGTCGGCCGGCCAGCCGAGAAACGGGCCGGTGTCGTCACGGGTGTCGGCGAGGTCGGTCACGGGCGTTCTCCGGATAGCTGTTCGTGCGTACAGTATATCGGGTTCGCCATCTCGCGTCACCGCGGCGAGGAATCGAAAGCGCTTCGACGGGTGCGGCATTTGCTAGGCTTCCGCGATGGACAACACATCGAACGGAACCGGGCGGCGCCGTGCCGTCTGGGGCCTGTGCATCGCGTCCGTGGCCGCTCTGCTCGGCTACGCCTATTACGCGCAGTACCGGCTCTACCTGGACCCCTGTCCGCTCTGCATCACGCAGCGCGCGTTCTATCTCGGTATCGCTCTCGCCGCGCTGCTCGGGCTGGCGAGCGTCCGGCGCTCGCTCGCGCAGCGGATCGCCGCGGCGCTCGTGTCGCTCTCGGCGATCGGCGGCATCGTCACCGCCGGGCGACAGGTGTGGCTCCAGCACCTGCCTCCCGACAAGGTGCCCGAGTGCGGCCCCGGTCTGCAGTACTGGCTCGAGAACAATCCGTGGTTCGAGACACTGGCGCTCCTGTTCAAGGGCGACGGCAACTGCGCCCAGGTCGACTGGACCTTCCTCGGGTTCAGCATGGGCGAGTGGTCGCTCGCCTGGTTCACGGGGTTTCTCGTCGTCGGCGTCACGCTGCTCGTGCGCGGCGCGCCGCGGCTCGGCGGCACGACGCGCGTCGACGTCGCGCCGGCCGTCTGAGCGGCATGGACCTGCTGCGCTCGGTCGCCGTGCATTGCCCGTACTGCGGCGAACCGCTGGACATCGACATCGACTGCTCGGTCGACTCGCAGAGCTACGTCGAGGACTGTCAGGTGTGCTGCCGCCCGATCGTCGTGCACGCCTCCGTCGACGACGACGGCGAGCCCGCCGTCACCACGCGCGCCGAGAACGACTGACTTCTCCGCGCGCGCCCGACCGGGCGAGGTTCAGCGCTCGCCCAGGCGCCGCTGCAGGGCCCGGTAGCTCGGCTTGGGCTGGTACTCGCGGTCCAGGATCAGCGGCGTGCGCGGCGCCCGCCACGAGTATCGGTCGGTGAAGCCCCACATCTGCACGACCTTGCAGGCGGGCTGGGCCAGGCAGACGTCGAGCACGCGCTCGTAGACCTCGGCCTGCATCGCCTCGGTGTCGTCGCCGTCCATCGAGACGTCGAGCTCGGTGATCCACAGCTCGAGGCCACGCGCGGCGACCCGTCGGAGGTTCTCGGCCAGTTCGTCGAACTGATCGAAGCGCGCGGTCACGTGCACCTGGAAGCCGACCCCGTCGAGCGGCGTGCCGGCCGCCTGCATCTCGCCGAGCAGCCGGTGCAGTCCCTCGGCCTTGGGGCCGGCCTCGGCGATGCCGGTCTCGTTGTAGAGCAGCGTCGCGCCCGGTGCCGTGGCACGTGCCTGGCGATAGGCGATGTCGATGTAGGCCGGCCCCATCGCCTGGTGCCAGACCGAGTCGCGCAGCGTGCCGTCGTCCTCGAGCGCCTCGTTGACGACGTCCCAGACGGGCACGTCTTCGCCGTAGCGGCGCATCACGCGGTCGATGTGCTCGCGCATGTGACCTTCGCGGAGCGCGGGCTCCGACTCGCGGATCCAGGTCGGCAGCTGCGTGTACCAGACGAGCGTGTGCCCGTGCACGAGCACGTCGTTGGCGCGCGCCCAGGCGACGAGGTTGTCGGCGTCGGCCCAGCGGTAGTGGCCGGGAAGCGGGTTCAGCGCGTCCCACTTCATGGCGTTCTCGGCGGTGACGACACCGAATTCGCGCGCGGCGATGTCGGCGTAGAGCGCGCCGTCGGCCCGTGCCTCGAAACCCGAGGCGGCCGCGAAGCCGATGCGGAGGCCGCGTTCGGCGGCGAGCGTCCGGAGGCGCTCGCCGTCGATCAGGAAGTCCTCGGCCGGGCGTACCTCGATGGCCACCGTCTTCGCGTGTGTCAGGGCAGGGTCGAGCGCGTCACGGGCGAGCACGTCGATCTCGATCGTGCCGACGCGGGCGGGCACGAACCTGAGCACGCTGATGCGCGGGTCTTCCAGGTGCGGCACCAGCGTCGCGTCGGCCGGCGCACCGGTGAGCTCGAGGGTCGGTACCGTGCCGTTCGGGTCGGTGCCCTTGATCTCGATGACGACCGGATCGCCGATCCGCACGGTCTGAGGCTCGACCTGGTCGATGCCGGGGCCGAGGTTCACGATCGTCGAGGGATCCTCGGGCAGGACGACGCGGATGAGGATCGTGTACGTGTTCCTGAGAAGCGGCTCGAGCGGATCGTTGGTGGTGACGGTGAACGCGGTGAGGCCGACGTCCGGCTCGAGCGGACGCCACACGAGGCTCCGGGTCGTGTCGAAGTTGTCGACGTAGCGGGCACCCGGCGGAAGGGAATGCGCGAACTGTCCGGCGATGCCGCCGTCGGGATCGATCGGATCGAGCAGGAGCTCGAACTCCTCCCCGGCGACGATGGTGACGTTGTCCAGTCCCTCGAAGAAGGTCGGCGCGTTGGTGGTCGGATCGTGGTCCGGCGGGAACGTCAGCACCGGCGGCGGCGCGCCTGCCTCGAACTCGGCGTCGTCGATGCGCTTGAACGGGTCCACGGGGCGCGCTCGCGACTCCTCGACCGCGGCGAAGTCGACGGCGGTGTCGCGCGATCCGTTCGCCGGACGCGGCTCGTCGTCGGCGCCGGGAGCCGGTGACAGGGGCGGCACCGGCAGTGGCGGGAGTGGTCCGGCGGCGAACGCGCCGGGTGTCGAGACCGCCGAGACGTAACCGACGGCCGTGCTGTCGCCCACCGCCGGCACGGCCGGGTCGTCCGGCGTGACGGAGGCGTCGCCCGCGGCATTCCCGTCCGGCTCGTCGCCTTCCCGGGGGGGCGGGTCCACATCCGTTCCGGCAGGCGGAACATCGACCGCCGGCGGCGAGGGCGGATCGGGTTCGACGTCCGACGCCGTGCCGTCGTCCGCCACACCGTCGATCGTGTCGGGTGAGGCCGACGGCGCGGGATCGGCCGCATCCACCGGGGCGGACGGTGAGCTCGCGGGCTCGCCGCCACCGCAGGCGACGAGCGACGCGCACAGGAGGAGGGCGAGCGGGGTACGGGGCGAGAGAGCCGCCGCGAGGTAGGCCGTCTGGTTCATCGCTGGCATGGGAGGGCGTGGGGTGATCGCGTGAACATAGGACACGGGAACCGATCGAACTGTGTCGGGCGTCGGATCCCGGCGCGGATGCCGCGGGGCGGACGACTCGTCACCCGAACCGTGAACCTGCACGGGCCGACGATCCGCGATTCACGGCATGCTTGCGTCCATGAGTGACATACGCTATCTCCCCGGTGCGAGACGCAACGCGGCGCGCGTTCTCGAACGCGCCGTCGGCGAGGCCATCGCCCGCCATCCGGACGCCGACGTCGCGGCGCGCTGGTCGGCCATGGCGCGCGAGACGATCGCACGCTGGCCCGGACCGCCCGTACCGTCGATGACCCGGCTCGAGCTCGACCTGGGTCTCGACGACGCGCGACGCGCCCGTCTGGGCACCGCGCTCGAGCGCTGGACGGAGAGCTACTTCGGCGACGTGCGCGACCAGCTCATGGAGATGCACGGCGAGATGCTCGCGCTGCAGCGGCGCGTGGCCGAGCAGGACGTCGCGCGAGAACGCTCGATGTCGGCCGAGCGCGACGGCGGTGCCGCCCGGGACGACGGGCGCGGCGTCGTGGACGCACCCGCGCGCGGGCCGGAAGGCTAGCCGGGCGCCCCGTCGGATGCGGTGCGCTCGTCGTCGCGGCGCGGCGGGTCCGCGGTCGCGTCCGCTTCCTCCGCGCCCGTGTCGCCGTACTCGACCTCGGCCGGCGCCGGCGGTATCGACGGCATGCGCAGCTCGCGCCGGCGCAGGTCCGGAAAGCCGATTCGGCCGATTCCCGGCAGCTTGATCGCCGGTGGCACGAGGTCGATCCCGGCGCTCAGTCCGAGCAGGTTCACCTCGATGCCTTCCTCGACGCCGAGCAGGATGCCGGCGTAGCCGCCGAGCGAGAGCTGTGCACCGGTGCCGCTCGGCGTCAGCGCGGCGATCCGGCCGCCGTCCAGCCAGTCCTTGCCGACGGCGTTGGCCGGCAGCTCGAGGCGGAGCTCCGGCACCACGCGGGCCAGGTGGGCGATGAAGGTGTTGCTGTTGGGGCCGGGCCAGACGTGGTAGGTGTCGTCGTGCGGGTAAAGTTCGGCCGCCGCGTGCAGGCGGTCGATCAGCGCGTCGACACGCTCGTCGCCGCGGATCTCGCGCAGCAGCGTCGGCGTGTTGCCGAACCAGATCGAGTCCGGCGTGCCCTGACGCACGCGAACCGCGCCGCCGCCCCAGTAGACCCGGTAGCCGATCACCTCGAGACGGGTGTAGGCGCGCTCGTCGGTACGCTTGGTCGCCATCCAGGTGTGGACACCGATCGCGCCACGCCAGCGGGCCGCGCGCGCCGCGTAGACCTGGATGACGGCATCCGGGGAGGCCGCCTCCGGCGCGAGGTCCGCGGAGCCGTGTCGCGCTCGCCACGGGCCGGCGCCGTCACCGCCGTAGTGCGCGACCACCATGCAGCCGGGCGGCAGCACGAACAGCGTCAGCACCAATGCCGCCGCGCGCACGAGTCGGCGGCGGAACGGGGGGCGAGGTCTGGGTATCTCGGGACTCGGCATGGCGGAACCATATCAGGCGCCCGCCTGCGGCACGTCGTGACGATCGGACGCGTCCTCGTCGCGGCCGACGGCTGGACCCTCCCGCGGGCGTTTGGGCACCCCGGTGACGTCTCCGTCGGGGTGCCGCTCGGCGAGTGCGTCGAGGTTCGGCATGCGAGCCCGGCGGCTCGACGAACCGCGGATGACCGTCAGTGTCCGTGCGCCGGCCTCCGCGCTCCGGGCGCGCCGGCAGGATCGAGACAATGCTCGCGAGTCGATCGATGCAGGTCGCACCGCCGTGATCTCGGCACCCGGGCGCCGGTCTCGCGTCGGCTTCCGCCGCGCCGCGGTATCCGCCGGGCGGTATCTCAGCCCTTCGGGCCCGCGACGAACCAGACGATCAGCCCGACCAGCGGAAACGCCAGCACGCCCAGTATCCACAGCACCTTCGCCACGGTGCCGGCACCGCTGTTGATGATGCGGACGATCGCCCAGATGGCGACGACGAGGTGGACGAGCCCGAGCAGGCCGCCGATCGAGGTGAGTTCCATGCGCGACAGTGTACCGACCGGGAACGATCGCCGGCGGCGAGGCCCCCGCCGCCGGCAACCTTTACACCTGCCGCTCTGCCGTGTCTCGCCCCGATCCGGGCCGGCCCGAACCGGCTAGTGCAGGCGATCGGGCGCGGTGATGATGTGGTCGGGCAGGCCGCCGGGACCGCCCGGAGCAGGGTCGCCGAGCGGGCCCGGAACCGGCCCGGGAGGCTCGACCGGGGCGGGCGGCGGCTGGTCCGGCGGCAGCGGGACCGGCCGATCGGGTTCGATCGGCGGCGGTTCCCTCGGCGGTTCGCCGTCGGGCGGAATCGGTTCGGGTACGCCGTGGGCGTGCAGGTCGCCGACGCGCGGTGCGTGGTCGGGTGATGGCATCGGTGATGGCATCGGTACGGGCTCCGGATGGAGGAGTGCACAGCATGCGAACCGTGACCGCCCGGTGCGCGTATCCGGAAAATACGACATCCCCGGCAATCGTCGCGTGACATCGCGACGCGACGCGGGCGAGGATTGCTCTCGATCGTCGAACGGGAGTGAACGGGTGGCGAGCATGACCGAGCGGCCCTTGAATGACGCGCATCAGGTTCTTGCCCTGCGCCAGACGTGGCGCCGACGCGTCGCGGCCGACGCGAGGCTCGACGGGGACGCCGGCGGTCTGTTCACGGAGGAAGGGGAGTCGCTGGACGCGGTCGTCGCGGCCGTGGTGGCCGTCGCCTTCGGCGGTGGGGGGGCGGAACGGGGGGCCGTGGAGAGCGCGCGAGCGGCCTTCGCCACCGGCCGTGCCGCCCACGCGAGGCAGATCGATCTGATCGGGCTGCAGCGTCTGCTCGGCCACCTGCACGACGCGCTGTCCGGTCAGCTGATTCGACGTTCCGCCGAACCGGACGATTCGCTGTCCGGCAGCCGGGCGGAGGGCATCGCGCGGGCGGCACGCGCGGCGATGGAGCGGCCGATCGTGGAAGCGACGCGCGGATGGTTCGACGAGGCGGGACGCAAGCTCCGGCACGACGTCAAGACGCCGTTGCAGGCGACGTCGCTCAACCTCGAGCTGCTGACCCTGGAGAGCGGCGAGCGTGGACTCGACACCGCCGCGCTCGACACCATCCAGCACTCGCTCGACCAAGTCGTCGAGATGCTCGCGCGGGCGGAACCGGCGAGCGGCTGAGCGTCCGGTCGCTGTATCCTCGTCGACCATGAACAGACGACTCGATGGCAAGCGCGCGCTGGTCACGGCCGCGGCACAGGGTATCGGCGAGGCGATCACGAGGGCGTTCGCCGCGGAGGGGGCCGAGGTGCTGGCCACCGACGTGGCCGAGGACAAGCTCGCGGCGCTGGGCGGCGCGAGCCGTGTCCGGACGGCGGCGCTCGACGCGACCGACGGGCGTGCGATCGACGCGCTGGTCGAGCGCGAGGGGCCGTTCGACATCCTGGTCAACTGCGCGGGCGTCGTGCATCACGGCTCGGTGCTCGACTGCACGGATGCCGACTGGGACTTCGCGTTCGACCTGAACGTGAAGTCGATGTACCGGACCTGCCGCGCCGTTATCCCCGGCATGCGTGCCAAGGGGGGTGGCTCGATCGTCAACATCGCCTCGATCTGCGCGCATCGCGGCCTGCCGAACCGCTTCGCCTACGGGGCGAGCAAGGCGGCGGTGATCGGGTTGACCAAGGCGATCGCGGCGGACTTCGTCGGCGAGGGCATCCGTTGCAACGCGATCAACCCCGGCACCGTCCAGTCGCCGTCGCTCGATGGTCGCATCGCCGCGTTCGACGATCCGGTCGCCGCCCGCGAGGCGTTCGTGGCGCGCCAGCCGATGGGTCGGCTCGGACGTGCCGAGGAGGTGGCGGCCATGGCCGTCTACCTCGCCGCCGACGAGTCGGTGTTCACCAGCGGCACGCAGATGAACGTCGACGGCGGCATGTCGATCTGAAGGCCGTCCCGGCCGAGCCTCCCCGAGCGGCGGCACCGCGACTTTGCAGATTCTTCAGCGACGCGTTACGCTCGGTACACGTTCGGGAAGAGCACCTGTGACGGCGGCGGCTCGCGTCCACCGTCACGGGCGATTCCCGGCCGGCCGGTCCGCGACCGGTCATCGATCGATCCGCCCACTCGGGCCCCTCATCGAACGGAGACAGTGCATGCAGCAGTTCACGAAACGGGCGTTCGTCCCGACCCTCGTCGCGAGCGCCCTGGCGCTCGCCGCCGGCACCGTGCAGGCGGACGGGCACGACGAGACGTACAAGCTCCGTATCCAGACGCACTACGCGCCGGAGAGCGTCAGCGGCGAGCTCGCCGCCCAGTTCGTCGACGACGTGCAGGTCATGTCCAACGGCCAGCTCGAGATCGAGATGTTCTATTCCTCGAGCGTGGTCAAGTCGGTCGAGACCTTCGATGCGGCGGCCACCGGCATCCTCGACGGCGACATGACCGGCGGCGGCTACCAGACCGGCAAGGATCCCGCCTTCCAGTTCGTCGGCGACATCATGGGCGGCTACGACACGCCCTACCAGCAGCACGCCTGGTTCTTCAACGGCGGCGAGGAAGTGGCGCAGAAGCTCTACAACAAGTACGACATGGAGCTGATCGGGTGGTGGATCTACGGCCAGGAGTCGCTCGCCTCGTCCAAGCCGATCGCGGGTCCCGACGACCTGAAGAACTGGAAGTTCCGCTCCCCGCCGGGGCTCGAGACCAAGATCTTCGAGAACCTCGGTGCCAAGCCGGTGGTCATGGACTTCACCGAGATCTTCACCGCGCTGGAGACCAAGCTGATCGACGGCGCCGACGCCTCGGGCCTGGCCAACAACATGGGCATGGGCCTCTACGACCTGGTCAAGCACGCCAACTACCCGGGCTTCCACTCGATGCCGTCCGATCACCTCGCGATCAACAAGCAGAAGTGGGACGAGCTGCCCGAGCACCTGCAGCGCATCATGAAGGTGTCGATGCAGAAGCTCGCCTTCCAGACGGCGATCACGTTCGAGATCAAGAACGCCGAGGCGGCCGATCAGCTCGCCGCCGAGGGCGTGACGCTCTACGCCTGGTCGCAGGAGGATCGCAACACCTTCCGCGCCGCCGCGCAGGATGCCTGGACCGACTTCGCCGAGGGCTCGCCCGAGGCCGAGGCGCTGGTCGAGAGCCACAAGACGTTCCTCAGGCAGCTCGGGCTGTCCGAGTGACGTAAGGGCGGGCGCGATCGGGTGACCGGTCACGCCCGCCACGGTCCGGGTACGCGCGCGTCGGCGTGCCCGGGTCTCTCTCGCGATCAAGCTCACGCAGTCACGGACAGAGCATGCAGGAACACGAGATAACCGGCTGGGTCGATCGCTGCAACTGGCTGTTCAGCCGCGTCTCTATGTGGCTCGTCGCGGCGATCATCGGGATCATGGCCTTCGAGGTCGTCATGCGCTACGTGTTCGAGCGCCCGACCCTTTGGGCGAACGAGATGTCGCTGTGGCTCGCGGGCATGGTCTACCTGTTCGCCGGGCTCTACGCGATGCAGCAACGGAGTCACATCCGCATCTTCGTGCTGTACGACATGGCGCCGCGGCCGCTCAGGAAGCTGTTCGACGTCATCTCCACGCTCTGCATCGTGCTGTTCGCGATCGCCGTCATCTATGGCGGCTACGACGAGGCCAAGGCCAAGCTCCTGCGCTGGGAGACGTTCGGCACGGCCTTCGATCCGCCGATCCCGGCCACGATGAAGCCGCTCGTGCTCCTCACCGTCATCGTGCTCGCGCTGCAGGCCGTCTCGAACCTCATCCACGACTGGAAGAAGGAGCCCGAGGTGCACGACCCGGCCGACGAGTACCTGTCGGACGCCGAACGCGCCGCCAAGGCGCAGCTCGCCGGGCGCATGAGCGCGGTCGGGCAGGACGGTCCGCGCGCCGGGCTCGACACGGGCGCGGCCCACCCCCCGACGGAGCGCTGAGCGGTGGACGTGGGAACGATCTCGCTGATCCTGCTCGTCGGGATGCTCTTGCTGCTCGCGATCGGCATGCCGCTCGGCTTCGCCTCGGGCTTTCTCGCCGTGGTCGTGCTGTTCCTGAAGTTCGGGCCGGAGTTCCTGCTCGACGACTTCGGCCGCGGACCCCTGAACATCCTCGCCCAGCGCATGTACGGGCTGACTACCGACTACGTGCTGATCTCGGTGCCGCTGTTCATCTTCATGGCGTGCCTGCTCGAGCGCTCGGGCATCGCGCGCGACATGTACGAGAGCCTGAACGCGTGGATGAGCCGGATGCGCGGCGGCATCGCCGTGGTCACCGCGCTGATGGCGATCGTCATGGCGGCGATGAGCGGCATCATCGGCGGTGAGGTGGTCCTCCTCGGGTTGATCGCGCTGCCGCAGATGCTGCGCCTCGGCTACGACCAGAACCTCGCGATCGGCACGATCTGCGCGTCCGGCTCGCTCGGCACGATGATCCCGCCGTCGATCGTGCTGATCATCTACGGGCTGATCACCGAGACGTCGATCCAGGCGCTGTTCAAGGGGGCCTTCCTGCCGGGGTTCATGCTCGCCGGGTTCTACATCACCTACATCCTGATCCGCACGCGACTGCACCCCGAGCAGGCGCCGCTGCCCGAGCCGACCGGCGACGAGATCGCCACCGGCGAGAAGGCGCTGCTGTTCGTCGCGCTGATCGCCCTGAGCGTGTTCGGTCTCGCCGCGGTCTACCTCGGTGTCGAGCTCGTGCAGGCCGGGATCGATCGCGTGTTCCCGCCCGAGGAGGGGGACGAGCTCGCGGTCGTGCACTGGCGCGCGAACCTGCCGTACCTGCTCGTGCCGCTCGTGCTGATGGCGGTGCTGAAGCCGTCGCGCGTGATCGAGGCGTGGCGCATGGGCAAGGGCCTGATCGCGCCGCTGCTGGTGGTCGGCGTGGTGCTCGGGTCGATCTACGGCGGCATCGCCGCGATCACCGAGGCGGCGGCGATGGGCACCGTCGCCGTCATCATCCTGATCATCCTGCGCGGCGAGTTCACGTTCGGGCTGTTCCGCGAGGCGCTGATGCGCACGTTCAAGTCGACCGGCACGATCATCTGGGTGACGTTCGGCGCGACGGCGCTCGCCGGCGCCTACTCGATCGTCGGCGGGCCGACCTACGTGGCCAACCTGATCGTCGGGGCCGACCTGCCCACCATGGGCATCCTGCTCGTGATGATGGTCATCTTCCTCTTTCTCGGCGCGTTCATGGACTGGGTCGGGATCGTGCTGCTGGTCATGCCCGTCTTCCTGCCGATCGTGCTGAAGCTGCCGATCGAGGAGATCGGGCTGTGGGGCGTGCTCGAGCCGCGGCACGTCGGCGTGTGGTTCGGCATCCTGTTCTGCGTGAACATGCAGGTCAGCTTCCTGTCGCCGCCGTTCGGCCCGGCCGCCTTCTACCTGAAGTCGGTGGCGCCGCCGCACATCACGCTGCCCGACATCTTCCGCGGCTTCCTGCCGTTCATCGGCCTGCAGCTGCTCGTGCTCGCGCTCGTGCTGTTCTTTCCGCTCCTGACGACCGTGTTCATCTAGGGAGAGCGGACAGGCCCGCTCCCGACGACCGTGTTCATCCAGGGAGAGCGGGCAGGCCCGTGCCCGACGCGAGTCGCCTTCGCCCGCTCGGCCGGCGCGCTCGCGTCCGGGCAACACTGCGCGCGGGTATGATCGTCGCAGGTGAAGTCCGCAGGAGTGAACGATGAGCGCTGAGGTCGTGGTGCCGCTGGTGCGCGCGACGCGCGAGGAGGGCGATGGTCCCGCGCTGATCGTGCTGGACCCCGGGGATTCCGTCGGCGTCGCCCGCCGCACGCTCGCCGCCGGCGAGGCGCTCGAGGGCGCCGCGTCCGCGCTCGTCGCCGCGGTGCGCGTGCCGGTCGGGCACAAGGTCGCGCTGCTCGACATCGGCGCCGGGGAGCGTGTCCTGAAGTACGCCCAGCTGATCGGCGTGGCGCGGGTGCCGATCGCCGCCGGCGAGCACGTCCACGTGCACAACCTGGACTTCGTGGCCGCGGACGCGCACGCCATCAGCGAGTCGCCATCGCCGGTCGTGGTCGAGACCACCGACACGTTCGCCGGCTACCGGCGCGCCGACGGGCGCGCCGGCACGCGCAACTTCATCGCCGTGCTGTCGAGCGTCAACTGCTCGGCCACCGTCGCGCACCGCATCGCCGCGGGTTTCGCGAACGGGGTCGCTGACTTCCCGAACGTCGACGGCGTCGCGGCCTTCACGCACGGGACCGGTTGCGGCATGGCGGGCGAGGGCGAGGGCTTCGAGAACCTGCAGCGGGTCGTCGCCGGCTACGCGCGGCACCCCAACGTCGGCGGCGTGCTCGTCGTCGGGCTCGGCTGCGAGGTCAGCCAGATCGCGACGACGCTCGACGCCGAGCAGCTCGCGAACGGGCCGCTGCTCCGGACCATGAACATCCAGTCGAGCGGCGGCACGGCGGCGACGATCGCGCGTGGCCGGGCGATGATCGCGGAGATGCTCCCCGAGGTGAACCGGAGCGCGCGTGAATCGTGTCCGGCCTCGCACCTCGCGCTCGCGCTGCAGTGCGGGGGCTCGGACGCCTGGTCGGGCATCACGGCCAACCCCGCGCTCGGCCACGCGGCCGACCTGCTGGTCCGGCAGGGTGGCACGGCGGTGCTCGCCGAGACCCCGGAAATCTACGGGGCCGAGCACCTCCTGACGCGGCGCGCGGCGAGTCCGGCCGTCGCCGAGGCGTTGCTCGCGCGCATCCGCTGGTGGCAGGACTACGTGGCGCGCAACCGCGGCTCGCTCGACAACAACCCCTCGCCGGGCAACAAGCTCGGTGGCCTGACGACGATCCTCGAGAAGTCGCTCGGCGCCGTCGCCAAGGGCGGCACGACGCCGCTCACCGCCGTCTACCGCTACGCCGAGCCGATCGTCGAGCGCGGCTTCGTGTTCATGGACTCGCCGGGGTACGACCCGGCCTCGGTCACCGGCCAGATCGCCGGGGGCTGCAACCTCGTCGCGTTCACGACCGGGCGCGGCTCGGCGTTCGGCTCGAAGCCTGCGCCGTGCCTGAAGATCGCCTCCAGCTCGGCGATGGCCGCCGCGCTGGCCGACGACATGGACATCGATGCCGGCAGCGTCGTCTCGGGCGGCGAGTCGATCGAGACGGTCGGGCGACGCATCCACGCGCGGCTGCTCGAGGTGGCCTCGGGCTCGCCGACGAAGAGCGAGGCGCAGGGTCTCGGCGATCACGAGTTCGTGCCGTGGCAGATCGGCGCGGTGATGTGATCGTGCCGTGCTGAGCGTCGTTCTCGGCTGCGGCTACAGCGGGCTGCGCATCGCGCGCGAACTCGCCGCCGACGGCGAGGTGGTCGGCACGCGGCGCGACGCCGGTGGGCTCGCCGAGCTGGCCCGAGGCGGCGTGCGCGGAGTCGCGCTCGACGGGGGCGTGTCGGCCGAGCTGGCGGAGGTGCTGGGTCGTGCGACTCATCTGGTCTCGAGCGTCGCGCCGGCGCGGACGCCACCGCTGGACGACCCGATGCTGGATGTCGTGCGCCCGCTGGTCGAGGGCGGCGCGCTGCCCGCGCTCGAGTGGATCGGCTACCTCTCGACGATCGGCGTGTACGGGGACCACGGCGGCGGGCTCGTGGACGAGGGCACGCCGTGCGTCTCGGCGCAGCCGCGCTCGATCGCCCGGCTCGAGGCGGAGGCGGCGTGGCGGGCGCTCGGCGAGCGCGCGGGCGTGCCCGTCGCGGTGCTCAGGCTGTCGGGCATCTACGGCCCCGGTCGCAACGCCGTGCGCGACGCGCTCGCCGGGCGGGCGCGCGTGCTGATCAAGGCCGGTCAGGTGTTCAACCGCATCCACGTCGACGATCTGGCCACGGCCACGGCACTCGCGGCGCGGGCACGGTTCCGTGGTGTGCTCAACGTCACCGACGACGAGCCCGCCGCCCCCCAGGACGTGATCGGGCACGCGCACGCGCTGATCGGACGTGCGCCACCGCCGGCGGTGCCCTTCGACGAAGCCGACATCTCGCCGATGGCGCGCTCGTTCTACACCGAGAGCAAGCGCGTGGCGAACGGACGCTCGAAGTCGGTGCTCGGCTTGCAGTATCGCTACCCGGACTACCGCTCGGGACTCGCCAGCCTGGTCACCGGAGAGCGGGTCGCGTCGGGTGCCTAGCGGGCGCGCCGGCGCTCGCCCTCCGCGCGCCGGGATTTCGCGAGCGCACGCCGTGTCCGGCCTCGCTCTGCTAGGCTCGCCCTCTCCATGAATACCCAGACTCACCTCCTTCTCGGGCTCGCCGCGTTCTCGCGGCGCCCGCGGGGTGAGGCGCTCCCGGCCTCGACCCCGGCGGTCGAGCTCGCGCTGCTCGGCGGCGCGCTCCTGCCGGACGCGAGCCTGTTCGTCATGTGGGGTCGGGCGAAGCTCGCGGGCGTGCCGGACGAGCGCATCTGGAGCGAGCTGTACTACAGCGACTTCTGGCAGGGCATCGGCGCGATCGGCAACTCGGTACCCGCGTTCGCGCTCGTGGCGCTCGTCGAGTGGCTCGCCGGCGGGCGCCTGCTCGGCACGGCCGCCCGCGCGCGCGTCCCCGCCTCCGTCGCGCTGGCCGTCGCCGCGTCGGCGCTCCTGCACGTGTTCACCGATCTGCCGCTGCACCACGACGACGGTCACCCGCACTTCTGGCCGTTCAGCGGCTGGATCTACGCCTCGCCCGTCTCGTACTGGGACCCGAACCACCACGGCAGGCTCTGGTCGGGCGTCGAGAGCGCACTCGCGCTGCTGCTGATCGCGGTGCTGTGGCGTCGGTTCCGTCGCTCGCTCGCGCGCGCCGCACTGGTGCTCGCCGGACTGTCCCACGTGGCCGTGGCCGCCTACTGGTTCGACACCGTCGGCGGCGGTGCGTGACGGCTCACTCGTGCACGTCCCGTGTAGCGCGATCCGCGGCCGCGTCCGCGGTGCCTTCGCGGTACGGGAAGCGCACGTGACCGTAGCGGAGGGCGAGCACCGCCAGGGTGAACAGCAGCACCGCAGCGGCGACCACCACGAGGCGCATCGTCTCGATGTCCTTCGCGTCGATGATCACGTAGCGGGCGAGCGCCACGATCGCGATGTAGATCGGGAAGCGCACCTGGATCTGCCCGGTGCGCAGGTACTGCCCGATCATCGCCAGCACCTCGAGGTAGAGGAACATCAGCAGGAGATCCGCGAGCGTCACGTTGCCGGTCGTCAGCATCAGCAGGATCTCCTTGCCGATCGCCCACGTCGTCGCGATGCCGGTCGCCGCGAGCGCGAAGATCTCGACGACCACCAGGCCGTTGTCCATCGACCGCCGCGCGCGGAGAAGCCAGGGGTGATCGTGCTGCATGAGGCGGATTCCGAAGGGCGTTCCGAACCGACTATACGGATCGGAACCGGCGTTGGGGGACGATCGACGTGCTGAGCGGGGGTGTCGTGACCCTGCTCGCCGTCGCGCTCGTCTACGCGCTCGCCGGTTCCGTGAAGGGCCTGCTCGGGCTGGGGCTCCCCACCCTCGCCGTCGGACTGACCGCGCAGTTCCTCGACACCCGCGAGGCGATCGCGCTGGTGATCTGTCCGATGCTCGCGGCCAACGCCTGGCAGGTCTGGCGGAGCGCCGCGCCGCTCGCGCTGGTCAGGCGCACGGGGCGAAGGCTCCGGCCGCTGGTGCTGACGATGCTCGGGTTCATCGCGCTGGTGTCCCTGCTCGCCCCGCGCGTGCCGACCGCCTGGGTGACCGCCTCCCTCGGGATCGTCGTGACGCTGTTCGCCGCGACGAGTCTCTGGCGCGAGCCACCGCCGCTGCCGGCGCGCCTCGACACCGCGGCCCAGCTCCTCACCGGCACGGTCGCCGGCATCCTCGGTGGCGTCGCCGGCATCTGGGCGCCGCCGATCGTCGTCTACCTCGGCGCACGCCGGCTCGAGCGCGAGGACTTCGTCGAGACTGTCGGCGTGCTGCTGTTCGGCGGCTGTGTGGTGCTGCTCGCGGGCTACCTGGCGAGCGGTCTGCTGACGCCGGCCGTCGCGCTGAGTTCTCTGTGGCTCATCCCGCCCGCGATCGCGGGGTACACGCTCGGCGAGCGCTTCCGCAAGCGACTCTCCGGCCCGCGCTTCCGGACCCTCGTGCTCGCGTTCTTCCTGGTCATGGGGCTGAACCTCGTGCGCCGCGCCCTGGAGGGGTCGCCGTGAGCGGCGAGGTGAGGCGGGACGGGGGGGCGTGGGGCGGGCCGATCGACGGGCTCGGCATCGTGCACGAGGACGCGCGAGTGATCGTCGTCGACAAGCCGTCGGGACTGCTGTCGCAGCCGGGGCGGACGGTCAGCGACTCGGTGGTCGAACGGGTGCGCGCGGCGCGTCCGGAGGCGCGCGGTCCGATGATGATGCACCGCCTCGACATGGATACCTCGGGTCTGCTGGTGCTCGCCAAGGACGTCGACGCGCACCGTCACCTGTCCGGTCAGTTCGAGCGGCGGGAGATCGGCAAGACCTACCGCGCGCGCCTCGTCGCGCCCGCCCCGGCGCTCGGCGGTCGGATCGAGCTGCCGCTCCGGCTCGACGTCGAGCGGCGTCCGCTGCAGATCGTCTGCACCGAGCTCGGCCGGACTTCGGTGACGCTGTGGCGGCGGCTCCCGGGCGGGGACCCGCGCGACGTCCTGTTCCACCCGCTCACCGGGCGGACCCACCAGCTGCGCGTGCACGCGGCCGATCCGCGCGGACTGGGCGTGCCGATCGTCGGTGACCGGCTCTACGGGGAGGCGGGACCGAGGCTGATGCTGCACGCCGCCCGGCTCGCGTTCGTCCACCCCGAGACCGGCAGGCGGCAAATCTGTACCGCGAAGGTGTCGTTCGACGACGGAACCGGCATCCTCGGCGCCTCCCCCGCGTGATGGAGTCCCTGCCCGTGAAAACTGTCCTCGTCGCCTGGCTCGTCGCCGTCGTCGCGTTTCTCGTGATAGACGGCATCTGGCTCGGGCTGATCGCCCGCGGATTCTACGCCTCGCGCCTCGGTGACCTGATGCGTCAGCCGATCCTCGTCGCGCCGGCGGCGCTGTTCTACCTCTGCTACGCCGCCGGACTGGTGTTCCTCGCCGTGCGCCCGTTCCAGCCCGAGCTCTCGCTCGGCAACGTCGCGCTGTACGGCGCCGTGGTCGGCTTCCTCGCCTACGGCACCTACGACATGACCAACCTCTCGACGGTGCGCGATTGGCCGGTGGCCGTCAGCGTGGTGGACCTGATCTGGGGCACCTGCCTGTCGGCGGCCGTGTCGGTGATCGCGGCGATCGCCGTGCGGCGCTGGGGCGGGTAGCGCGCGGGGCGACACCGCCGCCGCGCGCGCCGCGCGGCCGATCTCGACCCGACCCTGGCGGCGCGAGAGACAGGTCGCCTCGGCCGTGCAGACGTCGCCCCGGGGAGTCGCGTTCTCCCAGATGCAGTTGCCACCGCTCGCGGTCGACAGGCCGATCCCTCGACCGGCCGTGTCCAGCGCGCCGCACCGCGTCGCGATGACGGTGGTGCCGGTCAGGCAGGTCGCGGTGCAGGAGACGATTCGCACGCCGTCGTCGAAGAAGAAGTCCCCGGTACCGCACCGCCTCTCCACCATCGTGATGGACAGGGCCGCCGGCACCGAATCGCCTCTGATGGTGACCGGCTCCGATCGACCCTGCCGGCTCACGTCGTAGGTCACGAGCCGGTAGTCGCCAGCCGCCACGTCGCAGGCGCCGTCGTCGATCCAGGTCGCGCAGACGGTCGCGCCGCCGCCGGCGGTCTGCAACCGGGCGAACGGCCGATCGGCGGTGGCGGGGAGGGTGTACGGCACCGCGTGGGCGCCCGCGCCGGTTGAAACGAGCATCGTTTCGTCGGGGCGTCCGGTTGAAATCCGGTCACCGGCCGGTCATACTGGATGTTATCGTTAACATGCGCTCGTGCGCGAGCCGGCCCGCCGCTCGATCGCCCAGCGCCCCCGTTCCGACCGGCCGGAATGCTCGCATGGACCCGATCGTCGACTTCCTGATGCAGCCGATCAGCGGCGCGAGCGAGCATCACGTCGCGTTCGGTCACAAGTGGCACGCTCGCCTCATGGTCGTCGGCTGGGGCGTGATGATTCCGGTCGGCATCGTCGTCGCCCGCTACTTCAAGGTCACCCGTCGTCAGAACTGGCCGGTGCAGCTCGACAACCAGTTCTGGTGGATCGCCCATCTCGTGCTGCAGATCGGCGGCTGCGTGCTCTCGCTGGTGGCGCTGGCGTTCGTGTTCCTCGCCGCCGGGGGGAGCGGCGGTGAGAGCCTGCTGACGACCACGCACGGCGTTCTCGGCTGGTCGATCGTCCTGCTCGCGCTCACCCAGGTGCTCGGCGGCGCGCTGCGCGGCACGACCGGCCATCACGCGGTGGTGCTCGACGCGGCGCTCAGGGACATGATCGCCTCGGGCGATCATTACGCCATGACGCTCAGACGCTGCGTGTTCGAGTACGCGCACAAGCTCTGCGGTTACGCGGCGCTCGTGCTGGCGGGCGTCAACATCGTCGTCGGGCTCGCACTGACCGACGCGCCACGCTGGATGTGGCTGCTCATCGGCGGATTCTGGATCGCGCTCGCGATCGTGGCCTTGGTGCTGCAGCGGCAGGGACGCTGCGTGGACACCTACCAGGCGATCTACGGGCCCGAGCCCGCGCTTCCCGGCAACCGGCGGCAGCCCATCGGCTGGGGCGTGCGACGCTACCGTGCCGACGAGTGGCCGCCCGCACCGCTCTCGCGTCGTCCCTGATCGACCCGATCGCCCGAGGCGGCCCGGTCGCCCGACTGCCCGGCCGCGGTGCCGCCCGGGCCAGGGCGGCCGACCCCCGCCGTCCGGTGTCGCCACGCGACGGGTGCGGGCGTCGATCGGCCCGCGTCAGCCGCGCCGCTCGCGGTGGGCCGTGACGATCTCGCGATAGCGTTCGCCGCTCGCCTTGACGGTGCGCGTCTGGGTCGGGTAGTCCACGTGCACGAGTCCGAAGCGCATGCGGTACCCCTCGGCCCACTCGAAGTTGTCCAGCAGGCTCCAGGCGAAGTAGCCGCGGATGTCGCAGCCGGCGTCGATCGCGTCGGCCACGGCGTGCAGGTGGGCCTCGAGATAGTCGACGCGCATCGCGTCGTCCACGCGCCCGTCGCGGTCGGGACCGGTATTGCAGCAGGCGCCGTTCTCGGTTATCCAGCACGGCGGCAGCTCGAGCGTCTCGTCGAGCTCGCGGAGCAGGCCGGTCAGCGTGTCGGGCGCGATCTCCCAGCCGATGTCGGTCAGCGGCGCGCCGCCGGGAACGGTCTCGCGGGTGGCCGGGAACGGGGCGTCGGTGGCGGCACCGGTGTCGGGATCGGAATCGTCGATCACGCGTGACGGCGTGTACCAGTTCAGTCCCCACCAGTCGAGCGGCTGGTGGATGTTCCGGAGGTCGTCCTCGAACCCCGCCGGGAAGCGATCGCCGAGCGCGGCGACGACCGGCCCGGGGTAGCGTCCCTCGAACAACGGCCCGGTGAACAGCCCGTTGTGGAACGCGCGGTGCCGGTCCGCGGCGTCGCGATCGGCCTCGCCGTCGCTCGCGGGCAGCACGCTCTTGAGGTTCAGCACGATGCCGAGCGGCAGGGACGGACGCTCGGCCCGCGCCGCCTGGACCGCCAGCCCGTGGCCGAGGTGCTGGTGGTGGACCGCGGCGAGCGCCCGGTCGAGATCCCGCTCGCCGGGGGCGAAGATGCCGTAGAGATGGCCCATCAACGCCGAGCACCACGGCTCGTTGAACGTCGACATGCCCGCGACGCGGTCGCCGATGCGACGGGCGACGACGGCGGCGTAGTCGGCGAACGCCTCGCTCGTGGCACGCGCGGTCCAGCCGCCGCGTTCGCCCAGGGCGAGCGGCAGGTCCCAGTGGTAGAGCGTCGGCCACGGCGCGAGACCGCGCTCGAGGCAGGCGTCGACGAGGCGGTCGTAGAAGTCGAGCCCGCGCATGTTGGTCGCCCCGGCGCCGTCGGGCACGACCCGCGGCCAGGCGACCGAGAACCGGTAGGCGTCGAGTCCGAGGTCGCGGGCGATGTCCAGGTCGGCGCCGACGCGATGGTAGTGATCGCAGGCGACGTCGCCGGTGTCGCCGTCGGCGGTCCGGCCGGGCGTGTGCGAGAACGCGTCCCAGATGGAGGGCTTGCGGCCGTCCTCGGCGACCGCGCCCTCGATCTGGTAGGCGGCCGTCGCCGCCCCGAACGTGAACGTCGCGGGGAAGCGAGTGTGCGGTGGTGCCCGTTCGTCCATCGTCGTTCTCGTCGCCTGGCGCGGTTCGTGACCGTCTCGCTGGTCACGCGCGGCCGGGGATTGTAGCCTCCCGACCCGCAGCGTCGATGTGTTCACGATCGGCGGCGGGTCGGAGACGGATGACGATGACGATACGGGCGGGGACGATGCGCGGCGTGCGGGCGGCGGGCGCGATGGCGGCGCTCGTGCTCGGCGCGTTCGCCGGCGGCTGCGTGACCGGTGCGCCGGGCCCGCACGGCGAGACCGGGATCGCCCCCGCCGAGGCGCTGATGCTCGACGACCTGGCACGCGCGCTTGAGCAGTTGCACGATCCGCGCGACACGACGGTGCAGGTGACGCGCGGCGGCGACGCGCTGACCGACGCGTTCGTCGAACGGCTCGCCGACGCGGGCTACGGGGTGCAGCGGGTCGACGCCGACCAGGGGGCTCACCGGGTGACGCTCGCCGCCGGCGAGGCCGCGCCGGTGGACGGCGTTCCGGTCACCCGGCTCGAGCTCGAGGTCGGCTCGACGCGCCTCGCGCGAAGCTACGCGCTTACCGGCGAGGGCGCCGGAGCGAGGCCCGCGGGCGCGCTCTCGATCGGCGGCACGCGCGGGCGCGTGAGGCTCGCCGACGCACGCTTCGGCGACGATGTCGACCTGCGCCACGAGCGCGTGGTGCGGGTCGGCACGGGGTACGCGGCGGCGCGGCCGCCGCTGATCAGCCTGATCACCGAGGATGTCGTCGCCGGGGTCGCGCGCGAGGCGGTGGGCGGGCCGAGCCTCGCCGCCGTCAACTCGCAGCGCGTCGAGGTTCCCAACCTGTTCTACGCCGCCGACGACGCGTTCGCCACCCTCGACGACGCGTACGTGCCCGCCGAGCGCAGCGTGGTCATCTTCGCCAACGACTCGATGCGGCTGGGTGCCGACGGCAAGCGTGGCATCGCGCGCTTCGTCGAGGGCTTTCGGGAGGACACGGACCTGATCGGCCTGATCGGCTGCAGCAACGGCCCGACCGCGCTCGAGATCGGCAACGAGGGGCTCGCGCTCGGGCGTTCCCGCCGGGTCGCCGAGGAGCTCGTGACGCTCGGCATCGCGGCGGAGCGGATCGTCGACGAGGGCTGCTGGGCCCCGACCAGCGCTCGCGACCGCTTCCCGAGCCGCGGTGTCGTCATGGAACTGCTGAGGAAGTCGTCGTGATGTCCGCTCGCGCGCTGAGCGGCTCCGCCGCGGGTCCGCGGGCGCTCCCCGTCCGCGCGCTCGCGGCCGCGTCGCTCTCCGCGCTGATCGGCGCCTGCGCGTCCGCCTCGCCCGACCCGTCGGCGTGGCTGCCGCGCGGTGGCGGGGAGCCGGCCGCCTTCGACGGACTGTCGGGCGCCGAGCTCGAACAACTCGAACGGGTATCGACCGATCTCGTGGCCGCTCTCGTGCAACTGCCCGAGGCCACGCCCGCCGGCGTGACGTTGCAGTACTCGCCACCGCGCTCGGCGTTCGGCAACACGATCCTGCGCGCGCTCGAGGATGCCGGCTACGGGCTTCGGCGCGTGCCGGACGATCAGGGCTCGCGCTACATCGCCTACAGCCGCCGGTTCGCCGAGACCGAGGCCGGGCCGGTCACCGACTACGAACTCCGTGTCGGCGAGCTGCGACTGCAGCGTGCCTACGTGCACGATGCCGAACGCGTGTTCCCGTCGTCGCTGCTGGCGATCGAGGGCAGCGCCGCCCGTCCCGACGACATCGTGCTCGGCGACGCGATGTTCCGCGAGCAGGGCGGCGACGGCGACGCGTTCATCTCCGGCGTGCGCGCCGGCGACGAACTGCCCTCGAGCGTCGGGGAGGTCACCGTGGACGACTTCGACGCCCGACCCGCCGACCGGCGCACCTCGGCGCGCGAGCTGCTCGACGCGGCGCGTACCCGGCGCACGCTCGCGGTGGCCGAGCGACCGCTCGAGCTCGACGGGCTCGAGCGGCTCCGGCGCACCGTGCTGATCCTCGACGACGCCATGACGCGGAACCTCGGGGAGGCCAACAAGCGGGCGGTCCGGTTGCTCGTGCGCGACGCGGGCGAGCGCGACCGCTTCGTCGTCACCGCCTGCACCGACGCGGACGGCCGGAACGAGGCGTCGCGCGAGCGCGGCGCGCGCGTCATCGAGGAGTTCGTCGGTCACGGCGTGCCGCTCGAGCGCGTGCGGCTCGCCCCGTGCATCCGCGCCAGCTATCGGCATGCCTCGGACGACTCGCCCGTGCCGGTCGAGATCGTGCAGTACCGTCCTCAGTCCACGGAGCGATGACGATGAGAGCCTTCTTCCGCACGCGCGCGCTCGCGCTGGTGACGGCGTTCGCCTCGACGCTGCCCTGCGCCGCGGCCCGTGCCGACACGCTCGAGGCGGTGCGTGAACGCGGCGTGGTCATCTGCGGCGTGAACCCCGATCTTCCCGGGTTCAGCCACGCCAACAGCCTCGGCGCCTGGTCGGGGCTCGACGTCGATCTCTGCCGCGCCGTCGCGAGTGCCGTGTTCGGGGATCCCGAGGCGGCCGAGTTCGTGCCGGTGTCCGCGCCCGAACGCTTCGAGGAGCTCGCCGCCGGCCGCTTCGACGTGCTCGTCCGGAACACCACCTGGACGCTGTCGAGGAACGCGATCCACGGCGAGTTCGTCGGCGTCAACTACTACGACGGTCAGGGGTTCATGGTGCCGAAGCGCTCGGGCATCCAGAGCGCGCTCGAGCTGGACGGGCTGCCGATCTGCGTCAGTCGCGGCACCACCACCGAGCTCAACGCGATCGACTTCTTCGCCGTCGGCAACCTTCGCTACCGCCCGGTGTACTTCGACGACGGCGTCGACGCGGCGCGGGGCTACGAGGCGGGCGAGTGCGAGGCGCTGACCACCGACCGCTCGGGGCTCGCCGCGCAGCGCGCCGGGTTCGAGCGCCCCGAGGCGCATCGGGTGCTGCCCGAGGTCATCTCCAAGGAGCCGCTCGGGCCGGTGGTGCGTGCGGGTGACGCCCGCTGGGCGAACGTCGTGCGCTGGTCGCTCGCGTGCATGATCAACGCCGAGGAGATGGGGCTGACGAGCGACAACGTGCAGCGGCGCGAGGCCGTCGGCACGCCCGCCGCGCGACGTCTGGTCGGGGACGACGACGAGCTCGGCGTGTTGCTCGGGCTCGATGCCCGCTGGTGCGCCCGCATCGTGCGCGACATCGGCAACTACGCGGAGAGCTACGCGCGCAACGTCGGCCCGGAGACGCCGCTCGCGCTCGAGCGCGGGGTCAACCGCCTGTGGACCGACGGCGGGCTCCTGTACGCGCCGCCGGTGCGCTGAAGGGCGATCGCGACGCGCTCGGGGCGGCGTCGGCACGATGCGGGCAGCGTGCGCGATAACCGCAGGCCCGGCACTTGCCGACCGACGGAGCGGGGGCGGGTGCGGTGCCGCCGAGCGCGAGCCGGGCGGCCTCGACGGCGGGACGGATGCGCTCGAACAGCGCCGCGTCGGACGGCGCGAGATCGAGCGTCACGGGCTCGTCCTCGAGTGTCTCCAGGCGCGCACGGGCGACGTGGATGCCTTCGGCGCGGACGGCGAGCGCGGTGGCGATGATCTGCGCGCGGTCGGCGGCGTGGATGCCGCGCGGACGACTCTTGAGCTCCACCAGCGTCGCGTCGCGCACGTCACCCTCGAGCTTGTCGGGCTTCGCTCGAAGACGATGGCGCTCGGAGACGAACGTGCGGCTGCCGCGACCCTCGTCGAGGTACATCGTCCGTGCCGTCGGGTCGTCCGTCGGCCGTCGCGGGACGCGCGCCAGCAGGGCGACGAGCGCGAGCAGAGCGCACGCTCCCAGCGCGACGACGAGGAGGAGCGCCGCCGTGGAGCCGTTCACGTGACACCCGACGCGCCGGGCGACGGCGCGATCAGCGACACGGCCGCGACCACGATCACGACGACCGTCGCGACGATCAGGAGAACGATCGCGATGCGCGACAGCGCGGCGCGACGCTCGCGCGCGACGGCGCGGCGCGAGCCGTCTCGCTGGTGCTCGGTCCAGTGCTCGTGCACGGCCTCGCCGCGCGTGAGCGCCTCGCCCGCCGTCGCGTCGCGTTCGGCGCCGGATCGGGCGAGGTAGAGCTGGTAGGGGCAGTAGGCCGCCTGGCCGACCGCCGACGCGGTGACCCAGGGGACCTCGTCCTCGCCGCCGTCGGCGTGGCCGTTCCCGACCCCGCGATCGCGCGAGTCATCGGGAAGCGCGCGCGCTCGCGCCACCGAGCGGCGGAGCATCAGGTGTCGTCCGCCGTCGCGGCCGCGCCGTCCTCACTGTCGTGGTCCGATCCATCGTGGTCCGGTCCATCCGAGGCCGCACCGCCGTGGGTCGCGTCGTGCTCGGCGGAGGCCAGGCGCACGCAGCGGCAGACGATCCCCATGGCTTCGCGCACGTCTTCGAGCGACGGACGCGTCGGCGCTAGACGGATGTTGCGGTTTCCGGGGTCCACGCCACCGGGGAAGGTCGCGCCCGTGGGCGTCAGCGCCACCCCCGCTTCGCGCGCGAGCGCGACGACCCGATCGGCGACCGGACGGTCGGTGTCGAGACTGACGAAGTAGCCGCCGCGCGGCGCGCTCCAGCGGGCGAGCCCGCGGTTGCCGAGCTCGAGCTCCAGCGTCTCTGCCACGGCGGCGAACTTCGGGGCGAGGATCCGCGCGTGATCGCGCATCAGCCCGGCGATGCCGTCGGGGTAACCGCCGAGGAAGCGTACGTGCCGCCACTGTTCGGCCTTGTTGGGCCCGATCGACTGCGCCGAGAACAGCGCCGACCAGTAGCGGACGTTGGCCACGCTCGCCGCCATGAAGGCGAGCCCGGCGCTCGCGAACGTGACCTTCGAGGTAGAACCGAACACGATGACCCTCTCGGGGTTGCCTGCCGCCTCGGCAACGCGCAGCAGCGGCGGCGCGGGCGCCTCCGGCTCGACCAGGTGGTGCACGGCGTAGGCGTCGTCGGCGAACACGGTGAAGTCGGGGGCGGCCGTCGGCATCTTCGTCAGACGCGCGGCGGCTTCGCTCGACAGGCTGTCGCCGGTCGGGTTCGAGTGGTTCGGGACGAAGTAGATGCCCTTGATGGCAGCGTCGTCCGCGGCGAGTCGTTCGACGGCGTCCATGTCCGGTCCTTGCGGGCCGATCGGAACGGCGACGAGCTCGTAGCCGAGCGCTTCGGCGAGCCCGAAGTGGCGGTCGTAGCCCGGTACCGTGACGATCAGCTTCGCCGGCCCCCGGACCCACGGCGCGGCGCTCCCGTTCACGCCGCGCAGGAGCGCCCAGGACAGCACGTGACTCATCAGCTCGAGGCTGGAGCTGCCGCCGACGATGACCTCGTCCGCCCGTGCGCCGAGCACCGGCGCGAACAGCGCGCGCGCCTCGGCGAGTCCGGCCACGCCGCCGGGATAGTTCCGGATGTCGATCCCTGCGTCGGTGACGATGTCGTCCTCCCCGACGGCGGACAGGAGCGGCAGCGACAGATCGAAGTTCTCGTCGGCGGGCTGGCCGCGCTCCATGTTCAGCGAGCGCTCCTCGCGTCGAGCGACCTCGTGTTCGGCGCGCAGCGTGTCGAGCTCGTTCATCGGCGGGGTTGCGGCTGGGTGGAGGAAAGAAGGTTACGCCGTGTCTCGGCGCGCGGCAGCACCTCGGTCGCGCGGCGGCGACGGCATCCGGACGCGCGGGAGCGTCGATGCCGGGGAGCGGCATCGGCCCTGTCGACCGCCGCTCTGCTGTACGCTCGGACAGCCATGTGCCATCGAGAGACAAGCCGCCGACCGTGCGCCTGATCGTCGCCGAGAAACCCGATCTCGGGCGCGCCATCGCCGACGCGCTCGGTGGCGGACACCGTGCCGACGGGCACATCGTCTGCGGCGACGACATCGTCACCTGGTGCTTCGGGCACCTGCTGGAGCTGACCGACCCGGAGGATCACGACCCGGCGACCTCGCGCTGGAGTCTCGAGCAGCTGCCGCTGCGCTGGCCGATCCGCCACAAGCCGATCGAGGACAAGCTCGCGCAGATCCGCCTGATCGGACGGTTCGTGAAGAAGGCGAAGTCGATCGTGCACGCCGGCGACCCCGACGAGGAAGGGCAGTTGCTGGTCGAGGAAGTGCTTCGTCACGTCGGCAACACGAAGCCGGTGAGCCGCCTCCTGATCAACGACAACAACCCCGAGGTGGTGCGCCGCGCGCTCGGCGCGCTTCGCGACAACGCCGAGTTCGAGGGTCTCTACCGGAGCGCGCTCGCCCGTTCCGCCGCCGACCAGCGCTACGGCTACAACCTGACGCGCGCCTACACGCTCGCCGCCCGGCGTCAGGGCGGGGACGTCGGCGTGCTGTCGGTGGGGCGGGTGCAGACGCCCATCCTCGGACTCGTCGTCAGGCGCGACCGGGCGCACGAGGATCATGAGGTGCGCCACTACTTCGAGCTCGGCGCGACCTTCACCGAGCGCGCGGAGGACGCGGCCGCGAGCAGCGCCACCGACGGGGGGAACGGCGAGCCGCGCTCGCTCGTCGCGATCTACCAGCCCGGCAAGGACGCGCCGGTCGACGAGAAGGGTCGTCCGTCCGATCGGAAGGCGCTCGAGCGCATCGCCCGCGAGATCGACGGCGAGCCGGGCGAGGTCGTGCGCGCGACCACCGAGCGGCGGACGACACCGCCGCCGCTGCCCTACGATCTCCTGAACCTGCAGGTGGACGCCAGCCGCAAGTTCGGGCTCGCTCCCGACGCCACGCTCCGCGTCACCCAGACGCTCCGCGAGCGCCACCGCCTGATCACCTACAACCGCTCCGACTGCCGCTACCTCTCCGACGAGCAGCACCCCGAGGCGCCCGACGTGCTCGCCGCCGTGGCGGCCACCGCGCCGTCGCTCGCGGGCGCCGTGGCGAAGGGCGATCCGTCGATCAAGGGCCGCGCGTTCGACTCGCGTCACGTGACCGCCCACCACGCGATCGTGCCGACGACGCGGCGGGCGGATCTCGCGCGGCTGTCGACGGACGAGGCGCGCGTCTACCAGCTCGTCGCCCGCGCCTACGTCGCCCAGTTCCACCCGCACGAGGCCTACGAGGCGAGCGTCGTCGAGATCGACGTCGAGGGTCACCGCTTCAAGGCCACCGGTCGCGTGACGACCGATCCCGGCTGGAAGCGGCTGTACCGGAACGACAAGGGCAACCGGGCGCTGGAGAGCGAGCGCGATTCGGTCGCCGACATCCGCTGGGTCCGGGCGAGGCGGACGCTCGACTGCTCCACCCCGGTGGTCACCGACCGCGAGACCAGACCGCCCCCGCGCTACACGATGGCGACGCTTCTCGCCGATCTCGCGCGCGTGGCCAAGTACGTGACCGACCCGCGCATCCGCGAGCTCCTGCTCGCCAAGGACAAGGAGAAGAAGGGCGAGCACGGCGGCATCGGCACGCCCGCGACCCGGAGCGCGATCATCGCCGGGCTGATCCGGCGCGGCTACATCGAGGAGAAGGCGAAGCGGGTGACGAGCACGACGCTCGGGCGCGCGTTCCACGACACGCTGCCCGCGAGCGCGACGGCGCCGGACATGACCGCGCTGTGGCACGAGCAGCAGGACCAGATCCGGCGCGGCGAGACCACGCTCGAGGATTTCCTGCGTGGCGTCGGCGCGTTCATCGCCGACGAGGTCCGTCAGGCGCGCGCGGCGAAGCTCGTGCTCGGACCGAGCTCCGGGCCGCTCTGCCCGGCCTGCACACAGGGGGTGATGGGTCGACGCAAGGGTCCCACCGGCCCGTTCCTCGGCTGCTCGCGCTACCCCGACTGCCGCCACACGGCACCGGTCGACTCCGACGACCGGGCGGTGTCCGGCGCTCCGGTCACGCGAGCGGCACGCTCAGGTGCGGAGGCGCCCGCCGGCTCGTCGAAGCGGCGCGCCGCGAAGCGTGGCGGGCGGAGCACGGCCGCCGGCACGTCGGCGTCGGCACGCGAGGTGGCGGGGAAGACGGCGGGGAAGGCGAGCGGGAAGAAGGCGGTGGCCAAGCGCCGAAGCGCGGGCGGTGCGGGCCAGAGGGCGCAGACGTCCGCCAAGGCGAAGGCGACGATAAAGGCGACGACGAAGACGAAGCCGCCGACCAGGGAGACGGGTGACGGGGGCCGGACGACCTAGTGGTCCAACTCGCTGATACCGTCGGGCTCAGCGAGTCGGACCACTATGGCCCGCCATGTCTCGCGGACGATGTCGAACGGAGGGCGAGCGAACCGATGCACGTCGCGAGAGCGCGTTCGACGGTCACCGGCACGCGTGTACCGTTTGCACCCGCGCTTCCGTCTCCGGCGCCGACGCGGTTCACTGCGCGTCCGTTCTTCCCGAGAGTCGACCATGCACCCTGACGACGAGATCGCGCCGAAGGAGCCGGCCGAAAGGCGTGCCGACGAGCGCGCCGACGGCACCGCCCGAGATCCGGAACGGCATCCGCACACGCCCGCGACGATGCAGCGTGACCACGAGGAGGCGGTCGGACGCCAGCGCTACGCCGACGCCCGTGGCGGCGACTACGCCGGCGACTTCCAGGCGGACGGCTCCGGCTCGCATCCGGTCAAGCCTCCGAGCGACGCCGCGCTCGACGAGCGCGGCATTCCCGACATCGCCGCGACCGAGCCTCGGGAGCGGGACCGGCCGGGCGAGCCGGACGCGGACGAAGCGGACCGGCACGAAGCGGACGAGTCGGACGAGTCGAGCCGCGGTTGATCCGCGCGGCGGCTACCGCTCGCGCCCGCACGTCCCTCGTCGGCGGCTACCACCGAAGCGGGCATCGGGATCCCGGGCGGGCGAGTTCGGGGAGAGGTGTGCAAATTCGCGTCACGAGCGAGCGTCTGCGTGCACATCCGTGGCGAGGCCGACCGCGCGGTGGCCGCGACGCTCAGACTCTGCCGCCTCACCCGACCGAGACGACGAACCCCATGAGCGATTCTCCCGACATTCCGGCCCAGTCCCAGGATTCCATGCCGGCCGACGAGCACGCGATGACACCGGCGCCCGACTACGCGCCGCGCCACCCAGGCTCGAAGCGCCTCGACGGCAAGGTGGCGCTGATCACCGGTGGTGACAGCGGCATCGGCCGTGCGGTCTCGGCGCTGTTCGCGCGCGAAGGGGCCAAGGTCGCGATCGCCTACCTCGACGAGACCCGGGACGCCGAGGAGACGAAGCGCATCGTCGAGGAAGAGGGCGGCGAGGTCCTGCTGATCGCGGGCGATCTCGGCGACAAGGCGCAGGCGAGGACGGCGGTCGACGAGACGGTCGCACGGTTCGGCCGGCTCGACGTGCTGGTCAACAACGCCGCCCAGCAGTTCTGGGCCGAGGATCTTCGCGAGATCTCCGAGGAGAAGCTCCGGCGCACCTTCGACAGCAACGTGATGGGCTACTTCTTCGTCACCCAGGCCGCGCTCGACCATCTGGAGGAGGGCGCCTGCATCGTCAACACCGCCTCGGTCAACGCGTTCATGGGCATGGGGGAGCTGGTCGACTACTCGTCCACGCGGGGCGCGATCGTCGCGTTCAGCCGCTCGCTCGCCAAGCAGCTCATGCCGAAGGGCATACGCGTCAACACCGTCGCCCCCGGCCCGATCTGGACTCCGTTCATTCCGGGCACGATGCCGGAGGAGCAGGTCGAGGGGTTCGGTTCGCAGGCCCCGATGGGGCGCGCGGGGCAACCGTGGGAAGTGGCCACGAGCTTCCTGTTCCTCGCCTGCAGCGACTCGAGCTACATGAGCGGACAGACCCTGCACCCGAACGGCGGGATCATCGTCGGCGCCTGAGCGGCGCGCGCCGGGGTCCGCGCCCGCTCGGCCGTCCCGCGGCACGACGGCGGGCGGCGGCGGGTGGCGGCGGGTGGCGGCGGGTGGCGGTGATAGCATCCGCCCATGCGTATCGACTCGCACCAGCACTTCTGGCGGTACACGCGTGACGCCGACGACTTCGTCTGGATGACGGACGAACTCGCCGCGCTCAGGCACGATTTCCTCCCCGCCGACCTCGCACCGCTGCGCGCGGCGCAAGGCATCGACGGCAGCGTCGCCGTGCAGGCACGCGAGGTCGAGGCCGAGACCGATTTCCTGCTCGAGCTCGCCGCCGAGGACCCGTCGATCCTCGGCGTCGTCGGCTGGGTGGATCTCTGCGCCGACGACGTGAACGCACGGCTCGATCGCCGGGCCGAGCAGGAACGGCTCAGAGGCATGCGGATGCTGATCCACGATCGCCCCGATCCGGACTTCGCCGACAGCGCCGCCCACGTCCGCGGCATCGCCCGGCTGGGGGAACGCGGCCTGACCTACGATCTGCTCCTGCGCACGATCCACCTCCCGGCCGCCATCCGACTCGTCGATCGCCTGCCGGAGCAGCCGTTCGTGGTCGATCACATCGCCAAGCCCGCGATGGACGGGAGCGATCTCGACGCGTGGCGGCGGGGCATGAGCGAGATCGCGCGGCGGCCGAACGTCATGTGCAAGCTGTCGGGGATGGTCACCGAAGCCGACTGGCGGGACTGGCGGGCGGAGCTGTTCGAGCCCTGGCTCGGCCACGCGCTCGAGGCGTTCGGCGCCGAGCGTCTGATGATCGGCTCGGACTGGCCGGTCTGCACGCTCGCCGCCGACTACGAGCGCACCCTGCGGGTCGTGCTCGACTGGACGCGTGCGCTGTCCGACGACGAGCGCTCCGCGGTGCTCGGAGGCAACTGCGCCCGTTTCTACGGACTCGGGTAGTCGACGAGAGGAGCTTCGATGCCGCCGGATCTCGCGGCTCGGGTCGTCCGCGCGAGGCCGGCGCCCCGATCCGACGCGGACGGGCTTCGTCACGGCGGCGTCTCTCCTCACCGTCGGCGCGCCCGGACCCACAGGTCACGAGGAGGTCCGTTGGACAGCTGACGACAGGGACATGATCGGCGCGTCCGATCCGCAGGAATCGACGACCGTGGGTCGCCCGAAAGACCGCTTGCCGACGGGTGGTGACACTGGCCCGAGCCCTTCGCAGAGAGCCGCAACCCATGTCGGGGCCGAGCACGAGAGCGCGCGACCGATCGATCGAGATCGACGAGATCAGCGTCGTCGTGGAGAGCGCGGGCGTACGCGCGGTCCGACTCGATCGCTCGCGGCACACGCTCGACGTCTACCTCGGCGGCGTCCTCTCCGAGTACGACTGCACCGGAGAGACACCTTGTGTCAAGCCGTGCCCGCCGGGCTCGTTCCGCTTTCTGCGGGCCGCTTCCGCGGACGAGATCCGCACCACACGCTCCGGCACCACAGCGTCAGGATGCCAGGGAGATCGACGAGCGGACAGCGTCCGTCACCCACATCGACCCACGCGTGACGTATGTCACTGGCGATCGCGGTACCGATGACGAAGACGTCTCCGGAGGGGGCCGGGGTTTCGTGGCTGTCCTGTGCGCACCGAATCAGGTCGAGCGGGATGGAACCTGCCACACGGTGGGTCTGATCGAAGCGCTCGTAGGCACCTTGGTAGAATTCAGCGAAAGTGGTCGCGGTGCGGTCCACGGCCGTTCTCCTTTTCTCGGATGCGTTGCCGACGGTAGCCCGAACGCGATACAGGCTCTTTCATGCGCGATTGCCTTTCAGAAACTTGCGCGGTTATCAGTTCCGAAAGAATCCGGTAGAGACGACCCCGATCGGGGCGTGCCGCCCGCGACCGAGAAGGGCAGCCGTCGCGCGGCCGCCGCGGTGCCGCGCTCCTCGACGAGCACGACCGGCATCGCCACGAGATTCTGGTCCACGTGACCGTGGACGGCACGGCTCAGGGGCATGACGAAGGCGGCGGGCGCGCTTCTCAGCCGCTCTCCGAGGGCAGTTCGAACGCGTCGAGGCGCCGGCGCACGGCGCCGGCCGCCTCGTGCAGCGCCTAGAGCGCCGCGCGGAGCTCGTTCGGGCCTTCGTCCCCGACCACCGCGAGCGCGAGCCCGACCAGCAGCCGCTGCAGACGCTCGTCGAGGCGCGGCAGGACCGCGACCGGTCCGTCGCGCTCGTTGGCGTGTGCCGCGCGCCCGTCGCCGGTGGCGCCCGACCGCCCGGCGCCGTTCCCGGGTCCGCCGCCCGCGTCTCCGACGCCCCCGATACCGACCAGGTGCCGAGACGCGCGCGGGCCGATGCGGTAGCCCCGTTGCACGGAGTCGCGCACGAGCTCTCGACAGGCGGACCCGGCGCGGCTCAGCAGCGCGAGCAGCGAGACGAACGCGTCGCGCGGCTCGTGCAGCTCGGCGGGGACGAGTCCGGACCGCAGACGGCGCAGGTCCGACTCGAGCTCGGCGATGTCGAGCTCGAGCCGTCTGCCGACCGCGCCCAGTGCGGTCATCTTCTCGATCACGGCACGGTCCTCGATGCAGGCACTCGAGCCGGCGGGCAGGGGCTGTCCCCAGGGAGGTTGGGGCACGAGCGGACCGATCGGACGTGTGCTCCGAGGTCGATGTTCAAAGGAGCGCGCCCGCTGTGCCATCATGCCGATATCGGTTCCATCCGTTGGAGATCCGCCATGAGATCCGCCCTCGATTCGGCTCCGTCCGAGCGCTTGCCTACGGGCACCGCGTTTCGAGCGGACCCCTCGCCCCTCCGAAGCGTCGCTCGCTGGTTCGTGAGCTCCATCGCGAGCGATCTTGGTCTGCCGCTGGTCGTCTACCGCGCGCTTAAAGACGCCCCCCAGGTGCCCTCCGATCACTTCGAGCGGAGCACCCGCAATATCGCGTCGGACTCGATCATGCGGTGGGACCGATGGCACGAACGCTCCTTGCCAGTGGGCCGGTGTCCGTTCGTACGGTCCGGGGAGCGCAGGAACGCGATGCAGTGGTCCGGGAGAGGAGCGAACTATGGGTCAAGGGAGGTCGAGATCGAGGCGCTGAGCCGGCTCGGTGCGCACGAGGTGATCGAGGATTTTAGCGGCGACGCGGCGGACATCGGGTGTCTCGATGTATCCACGTCACCTCTCGACAGTATCTCCTCGCTGGACGATATGGCCACGGTCCGTTCCCCCGAACTCGTGACCGAGGTTTCGCAGGCGAAGCTGGAGGAGAACGTCGCGCACGAGGGTTGTCGGGGGTTGTTTAGCGGCAACGACGCCGTAATCGACCGATTCGCTTGGGATGGACGGCTGGCCTGGCGAAACTCGGATGGATCGCATCACTTCGCCGCGGCACGTTACATCGCCGGCCGTCTGGAGAAGTCGCTGCCGATCCGCGCCACGTTGAACGCCTATAACCTCGACGCGGACGCCGTCGCCGAGCTCGACCGGGAGTACCGAGTCTTCCTCGTTGATGAGCGAAGCGCTCGGTCCGGGGATCTCGCCGACGCGATGCGCTCGTTCCGCGCGACGTACCTGGTCGCCGACTTGCCGTTCCCGCACGAGGGGCTGACAGCGTTCTTCTTGCCGCGTGACGAGTTCCGCGCGCGACAGGTGGGAAAGGCGATGGACGAGACAGGGCAGTTCGATCTCGGACGGTTCCTCCGGGATCAGTGTCGCCGGCAACGCGGGACGTCCCTCGTGGAGGGGCGAGGCCATGCAGAGGGGTAGTCGGTGGTCGGCCCGCTCGCACCGAGAGGGATTGCGCGTTTTACGCAAAATGCGTAAAATAGAGGTCGTCTCCAATGACTGAAGAGAAGACGTTGCCCATGTCCGACCGTTTCCCCTCGACTGCCGTCCAGCGTGACTACGACACCGTTCGCATGTCCGCGCAGCGCCACCCGGTCGTCGTGACCCGGCATGGCAAGGACGATCTGGTGCTGCTGTCGATCGACGAGTACCGCGCACTCGTCGAGCCTCCGAGGGCGCTTTACGCTGACGAGACGCCCGAGAGCGTGCTCGAGCTGATGGGTTCGCAGGCCATGGCCGAGGAGCACGGACGGTACGACGAGGAGGTCGACTCGAGCCGGGACTGAGCGGTCGATGGAAGCGTTGCCTTACGTCGGCGCGGTCATCCGCTACGGCTACCTCTGGCGGGACGAAGCGCGGGCCGGACGGCGCGAACCTCGAAAGTGGCGGCCCTGCGTCATCCTGACCGTCGATCGGCGGCGCGATCGGATCGAGGTGAGCGTCGCGCCGATCACCCACACCGAACCGGAGGCGGCGTACGCGATCCGTCTGTCCGCGCGCACGCTTCAGCGGCTCGGGCTGGACGCGCGCGAGCCGTCGTGGATCAACGCGCGCGAGATCAACCTGTTCGATTGGCGGGGCGTCGATGTCGTGCCCACCGTTGACGGGCGTGATCATTTCGGTCCGATCCCGCCCGTGCTTCGCGAGGCGACCGTCACCGCGTTTCGCGAGAGCGTGGGCGCGCGGGCGGGTGGGGCGACCCGCCGAGACGCGTAAGGGCCGGAGCTGAACTCGCCCGACGAAAGCACATGTTCGAACGGGCGGTCGCCGGCTACCCGATCGTCGACCGGGCACGCGTTGCGCGGACGGACTCGCGCATCCCGGGGCGTTCGGCATACTCGGGTTCCATGGAGCCGACTCCACCGTCCAGGATCATTCCGGGTCGTGCCTGCGTGAGCGTCGGCGCTCACCGGGTCGCGGCGAGTCGGCGGGTGCGTGTCGTGATCGCGTCGCACTCGGGGTCCCGCGCCTACTGGCTCGTGCGCGCGGCGGGCGGGTCCGGTGGGAAAACCGCAGAGGCGTTTTGCCACTGGCTCCTCGGCGCGATCGGATTGCTCGTATTGCCCTGGACGGCGACCGGTGACGGCGTCGAGGTGGTGGCGATGACCGACGGGGGCCTTCCGTGCCCGCAGAGCCCGATGTCCGTGCAGCCCGTCGCCGTGCTGATTCACGTACCGGACGTCGATGCCGGAATGGCATGGTATCGAGAGGCCTTCCCGACGGCTGTTCCGCAAGAGACGACCGAACCGGGCCTGGGCATACTGGATCTCGGTCCCTTCGCGATCGAGATCGTGCGGGCAGATGCAAAGGTCGGAGCGGGACGGGCCGGCACGGTGCTGTACTGGGGCGTGGACGATCTCGATGCCGCTATGGCTCGCCTCGAGCGCATCGGGGCGACGTTGTACCGCGGTCCTCTCCCCGTTGCGGGGGACGTGAGCATGTGTCAGATGGCGGACCCCTTCGGGAACCTGATCGGTCTGCGGGGGAGGCGTGCCGATGAGGGATCGGCGATCCGTCGTTGACGCGTGCGCGAAGCCGAACGTCGACGGCACCGTGCTCGCGAGGCACAGCGCCAACAGGTACCACGCCGTGCTCACCGATCGCGTCGCCGACGCGCCGTCGCGAGTCCGGCCCCGGTAAGACAGACGACCGCGACGGGCATGAAGATCGTGCCGGGCACGACCCCGTCGAGCGCACCCGACGCGGCCGGACCGATGACCCCGCCCGCGGCGTACGCCAGCGAGAAGGCCGAGGCGCCGGCGACGAGCATCGAGCCCCGGTGGTCCCGGCCGAGCAGCGACAGCGCGCTCGTGTCGATGCCGAAGAACGCCGCGCCCGCGACCGCGCCGAGCGGCCAGACGAGCGCACTCGTGACCGGCACGACGAGCAGGAGGGCGAACGAGACACCGGTCATCGCCAGGCAGCCGGTCGCCACGCGCCAGCGATCGACCCGGTCCAGCAGGACGCCGAGCGGCGGCTGCGCGACGACCATCCCGACGTGCATGATCGCGATGAACGCCGCGGCGGCAGCCTCTGTCGCGCCACCATCGATGAAGTGGACCGGCGCGAGCGACAGCGCCGTCGCGTCCGCGAACCCGAACGCGACGACGAGCAGCAGCAGTCCGGGGGCACGCCGGGCGAAGCGCGGGAGATCGGCGAGTCTCGGCCGGTCGGGCTCGATCCGCGCTCGACGCGACAGCCGCGCGAACCCGAAGGCGACGAGCGACAGCAGGACCGCGCAGGCGGCGAAGGCGAGACCGTCCTCGGTGCCGAGCACCGGGATCGCGAGCGGACCGAGCACGAACCCGCCGGACATGCCGGCGGCGTAGATTCCCGACACGCGTCCCCGGACCGCGTCGGCGGTTGCCGCGTTCAGCCAGGCCTCGCCGTACACGTAGATGGCGTTCACGCAGAAGCCGAGCGCGAAGCGCAGCGCGAACCACGTGGGCAACGCGTCGAGCGTCGCGAACCCGACCAGCACGAGCGCGCTGCCGATCAGGCCCGCGACGATGACCTGGCCGGCGCGCAGGCGCGTGGCGAAGGCGGGGACGACGAGCACCGAGATGCCGAGTCCAAGCATGAACGCGGCGGCGTTCAGGCCGATCACGCGCTCCGAGGCGCCGCGGGCGACGAGGAGGAGCGAGATCAGCGGGTAGGTCAGCCCCTGCGCGACCGCGAAGGCGGAGATTCCGAGGGCGAGGGTCACGACCGAGTGCCAGTCGGTGGTGTCGATCCCGACCGACTCGTGGTCAGCCGCGCGCTCGTTCGTCGGCATGGTGGTGCTTCGCGTGAAGGGCGTGGGGTGGGGAGGGGCGGGCGGAGGCAACTGGCCGAACCGCCTCGGTGGGGACGCCCATCGAGGACGTTCGGAGTGGCGAGCTCAGACCAGCCCGGCCAGCTTCGCGAACGGGTCCCACCCGGCATCTCGGTGCCAGTCGTGCTCGATCCCCACCGCGATCGACTCGGCCGCCTCGTCTCCGAAGAGGTGAGCCATCACCGCCAGGCTCATGTCGATCCCCGCGGACACGCCCGAGGAGGTGAAGAACTTGCCGTCTCGAACCCAGCGGGCTTCCGGCACCCAGTCCACCCGGGGGCCGAAGGGAGTGGTGGCGGTGAAGTCCTTCTTGTTGGTCGTCGCGCGACGACCGTCCAGCAGACCGGTGGTGGCGAGCAGCACGGTGCCGGTGCACACCGCCATGACAACCTCCGCCTGACGCGAGGCCTCGATGATCCATTCGTTGATCGCCGGGTTCGCAACCTTTACCGGCGCGGAGTCCCCGCCCGGGATCAGGATCAGGTCGTAGCGGCTGCCCTGCGAGAGCGTTCGATCGACGACGGTGCGGGGCCCGTGGTAGCTGGCGACCGGGTCGAGGGTCTCCGCCACGATCGAGATCTCCACCTCGTCGTCCAGATCGCCCAGCACCTCGAGAGGGCCGAACAGGTCCAGCGTCTGGAAGCCGGGGAACACCAAGGCGGCAAGGGTCTTCATCGTTTTCGTCCGGTTCGAGGTGTAGCGCCGATCGGGCTCGATCGGGGTGGTCGATATCGCCAGTGTCGATGCAGTGCTGTCGGTCACTCAAGCTACGATTGGGCCCTCCCAGGGATACTCCGAGTCACGCATGCACGGTCTGCCCAACCTGCCCGCCCTGCGCGCCTTCGAAGCGGCGGCACGCCACGAGAGCTTCGCGCGCGCGGCCGACGAGCTGAGCCTGACGCCCGCGGCGATCAGCCGGCACGTCCGGAACCTCGAGGTCGAGCTCGGCCAGGCGCTCTTCGTCCGCGCCCACCGGGCCGTGTCGCTGACCGAGGCAGGGGGCCGCCTGGCGACGCGCACGAGCGCGGCGTTCGCCGAGATCGCGGGCTTCGAGCGGCACGAGCGCTCGGCCCGCCCGACGGTGACGCTCGATGTCGACGCCGACGTGCTCGCGCAGTGGCTGCTGCCGCGCCTGACGTCCGAGGTGCTGGCGGGCTTCGAGGCGGACCTGCGCATCCGCTCGAGCATCGACCTACCCAGGCTCTTTCCCGCGGACACCGCCATCGCCATCACGTGGGGTGCGACCGACCGGGAGGGCTACTCGAGAAGGCGGTTGCTGGTACCGCGTCTGACGGCCATGGCTGCCGCGGACGGTCGGGTGCGGTGCATGGACGACCTCGACGGCGCGTGCCTGCTGCACGAACGTGACGATGGCTGGTGGCGACGCACCTTCGATGCGGCGGGAAGGCCGTATCCCGAGCACGCCCGCTCGCTCACGCTGGATCGGAACGACGAGCTCCTGGAAGCGGCCCGCGACGAGGTGCTCGTCGCTCAGGCTGGATCGACTCGTCGGTTGTCTCTCGTATGGCGAAATGTAGCCCCCCTTCCCACCATCACACCTTCCGAGACTCCAGCACGAGCGACACGCTCATGGAAGCGAGCGCGAGTGCTCCGAAGATGCCGAACCCGGCAACGATCGGCACCACGCTCATGTCGAAGCGCAACCCCACGGCACCGGCGATCACGGTGCTCAGTGCCGTTGTCAGCGACGCGATCACCCCGGAGGCGAGTCCGGCCACGTGACCGAGATCATTCAGCGCGATCGCGTTGAAGTTCCCGAACGTCAGCCCGAGCAGGAAGAGCGTCGGCCACAGGAAGACGAGCCACGCGCGGAGCGACACGTCGCCCGGGGCGAGCCAGGCGACGAGAGCGAACAGGATCGTCCAGATCAACTGCACGGCGACGGCAGTCCAGCACACGGTCTCGGGTCGAAAGCGCTTGACGAGGCGGCTGTTGATCAGCGTGGCCGCCGAGATGAAGGCCGCCGACGCCCCGAACAGGACCACGTAGCGATCCCCGACGTCGAAGAGATCCTGGAAGATCTGCTGGGAGGCGTTGATGTACCCCATCAACGCGCCGTAGCAGCAGCCTCCCGCCACGGTGAAGAGCATCGGCTTCGCGCTCGTGAGTACCTCCAGGAAGGCCTGTCCGAGCAGCCCCGGGCGCAGTGCGCGCGGCTCTTCGAGCGTCTCTCCCTGACGCAGCGCCAGCCACGCCCCTCCCGTCACGCACAGCACCGACAGCACCACGAACAGCCCTCGCCACGGCATGACGAACAGCAGCAACTGCCCGAGTGCCGGCGCCAGGACCGGCACCATGATGAACAAGCCCATGATGAGCGACATCACGCGCGCCATCTCCGCGCCCGCCAGCCGGTCGCGGATCAACGCGACGGTGACGATCCGCGGACCCGCGGCCCCGACCCCCTGCAGCACGCGCCCCACGATCAAGGTCTCGAAGCTTGTCGCGGAGGCACACACGGCGCTGCCGAGCACGTAGAGGACGACACCCGCGAAGATGGACGGGCGGCGACCGATGCTGTCCGAGAGCGGACCGAAGACGAGCTGGCCGAGTGTGAAACCGGCGAAGAGCGCGAGGATGACATGCTGCCGATCGTTGCCGGCAGCCGCGCCGAGCTCTCGGGCCATGTCATCGAGGGCCGGCAGCATGATGTCGATGGACAGGGCCACCGTCGCCATGAGCAGCGAGGCGATCGCCACGAGTTCCGGTATCGATGCCTGCTTCGGCGAGAGCGACGCCGGTGTCGGCGTTGAGGGTGGTACTGCGCTCACCGCTCGCACTGGCATCCGATGCTCATTCGCTTCGACTATACCGCTGCGACGACGACCGCGCGTCGACATGGGCACGGTCAGGACTGTACGAAAATCCTGGGACTTCGACACACGCCCGAAATCCCCCTCCGCGGCGCCCCGAGGTTGCGCACCGGACACCGGTCGGTTCAGCCCTCGATCGCCGCCGCGTAGGCGGCCCTGACGTGCACCAGAGTCGTGTCGAGGTAGCGCACGCCGCCGACGGTGAATACCGTGTCGTCGGGGCGGGCAGGAAACGCGAGCGGCAGCTCGGTGCACGACAGGCACACGATCGAACTCGACCGACGGGGTTCGGGAATCATCCGCGACGCGAGCTTGCCGAGGCCGTCCGCCACTCCCGCCCCGCCACCGGACTGCAGTTCGGCGATCGCCCGCACCACCCGATCCCGGTCCGCGTCCGACTCGGGGCGGATCGCGCGGATGCCGGCGAGCTCGAAAGTTTCCGAGAGGACCGTCGACATCATCGTCGGCAGCGTACCCAGGATCACGGCATCCGTCGTCCCTCGCGAGGAGCATTCACGGGCCACGGCATCAAAGAGGTTGACCACGGGCAGGGCGGTGTCGCGCGTGATGCTCCCGAAGCGGTTGTGCGGCGTGTTGCTCGCGATCAGTGCCACCTCGGCGCCCGCTCGCTCGAGACGCTGCAGAGCCTCGCGGAAGTAGGTGTCGTAGCCCTCCCAGGAAATTTCGTTGCCCACCGTGCCGCGCAGCCCGAACGACTTGTTGATGTCGAGCGACTCGATGGTCATCTCCGGCACTGATGGAGGCCCCTCGCCCGGGCTCTCGCGCCATTGCCGATGAGCGAGCTCGCAGATTCCTCGGTAATAGTCGATGGTCGACAACCAGGAGACGCCACCGATCACGCCGATCTTCTTCATCGAACAAGTTCTCCGTTGCGCGGAGAAAAGCGCACGACCTTCAGGGAATCGAGACGAGATCCGGTAGCGTCGACCTCGGTGTCGATGTGGCAGGTCCATCGCCGATGTCCGGGGTGGCCCATGCACGCGTCGACAGGGTGGTATTCGGGCCAGAGGCCATGGTCTGCGGCGTCAGTCGATCGCCGCCCGCCCGACGAGGAAGAGACCGAGCCCGAGGAGGACGAACAGGAATACGCGTTTGAACGTCGCCGCATCGACAAGCCGGCGTGCGCGTGCCCCGACCCACATGCCGGCGGCGGAGCCGAGAAGCGCCATCGTTAGCGGCCAGCTCGGGGAGAGCGGCACCGCGTACGAAAGAGACAGATTCACACCGAGGGCGATCGTGGAGACGGTGAAGCACAGCCCCATCGCCTGAATCAGCTCGTCGCGCTCGAGTCCGATCGCCTGAAGGTAGGGCGTGACCGGTACCGAGGACACCCCGGTCGCGGCAGTCGCCGCTCCGGTGAGCGCGCCGACGACCGGACCGAGCCAGCGTTCGGCTCGGGTGCCGACGGCGAGTGGTGCCCGCACGAGCCCGGTCGAGGCGTACAGCACCAGCACGACACCGAGGACGGCGCTCGCGAGCGTTCCGTCGCCGGCCGCGAGCCAGCCGGCACCGGCGAGCGTCGCGAAAGCGGCGGCGAGAAGCAGCGGCCAGAGACGCCGCACGAGCCTGAACAGTTCGCTCCCCTCGAGCGTCTGCCAGAGGTTCGTGAGCAGCGAGGGCAGCACGACGAGCGAGGCAGCCTCCACCGGCGGCATGGCAAGAACCAGGATCGCCAGGCGATGATCCGAAGCGTCCCTCCGCAGGCGGCGCAGCGCTCGACATCGATGCCGAAGACACGTCGCAGGCGCAGTGCGATCGGAGATCGAACGGCTGGCGCGCGATGCGGTGCTGCTGGAGGAGTGGCGCCGCGGCCGGCGGGCGCACGGTGCTGGTCGTCGACCACGGGCTGACGAGGACGCTGGACGTTGAGGCCGCGATCGCCGAGAGCGGCGTCCGCCCGGACTTCATCTTGCCGACGACCTGGGCGATCGCACGCGGGCGGTGGCGGGCCGGGCGAGCCCGGATCGGACAGTTCGTGCGCGGCCGCGCACGGGATGACGGCACGCCGGATCACGCGACCTGGCGCGTCGGCACGGACGACGCCGGACGGGGCCCACGCGAAATCGTGGAAAAGGTGCTGACAAAGCGGCAGGCGGCCGCTATAGTTTGGGCCAAATTTCCCAAACGGAGAGTGCTAGTGAACCGATCCATCCTCGCCACCACCTCGCTGGCGGCCCTCGTGGCGCTGAGCGCCTGCAGCTCGAACGACGACGAGGAGACGCCGGACGGCGCCATCGACACGAGCGGTCAGGGCGAGACGTCGGAGCTCAGTTCCGACATGGATGTGCCGAGCACGCCCGGGGGCGACACCTCGGCCATCGCGGGTTACTGGGACGCGTCCGACACCGGTCCGGAGTCGACGCCGATGTCGCGCTTCGTGCTGTTCACGGACGATGGCCTCGAGACCTCGTACGAGCGTCAGATCGTCGATGGCACGACGGATGACGTCTGCTACTCGCAGGCGGGCCCGCAGACGCTGACCCCGAACGGCGACGACGTCTACACGCCGGCCGACGGCTCGGACACCTTCACGGCGGTGCGCGTCGAGGGCGAGGACACGCTGACGGTCACGACACCGGACTTCACGCAAGTCTGGACGCTCGAGGCGGACAGTTCGCCGGAAGACCTGACGCTCTGCCTCGACACCGAAGCCGACGTCGCGCCCGACCGCGGAGAGAACGTGCTGCCCGGCGACGACGCCGAGACCGATCCCGAAGGCACCTCGTCGTTCAACCCGGACCTCGCCCCGCCCGCGCCGGACCAGAATCCGAGCGGCGACGACACGGGCGCCATCGCCGGCCTGTGGGACGCGTCGTTCGGAGACGGGGCGCTGAGCGAGGAGCGCTACGTGGAGATCTCGGAGGACGGGCTCTGGATCGACTACTCCCTCGATCTCGACGAGGGCAACTGCTTCGTCGCCACGCCGCTCCGGCTCGACCTCGAGACCACCGAGGGTGACTCGTCGACCTACAGCATCGGCGACGGACGCACGTTCGCGGCCGCGCCGCCTTCCGACGACGATACGCTGACCCTGACGTTCGACGGCGTCGGCGGCGATAGCTGGCCGCTCGTCACCGGACGCGTCGCGGACGACCTGCCGCTCTGCGACGCCGGATAGGCCGATTCGCCCGATCCCGGGTGTCCGGGTTCGCCGGGACACCCGCGATCGGGCCCGTGCCGATCGGTCAGTCGCGAGCTCGGCGAGGATCATCTCGATGCCGAGCGCGTTGCCCGACGTGACGTCGCTCGCGTCGCGCGGCCACTCGAGGGTGTCGGCGACGCCGCGCCGGGTGCGGCCGGCGAGGGCGAGATGCGCGTCGATCCGGCCGCGCGTCTCGCCGCCCCGGATCTCGGCCAGCTGATCCTCGCGCTCGTGCCCGGAGAAGCGCGCGAGCAGGGAAGCGGGGGTCCGGTCGCCCTGGTCGGTGATCGCGCCGTAGTCGGCGTGCCAGGTCGCGAGCCGCTCGCCGAGCTCGACGGTGTGTTCGAGCAGCTCGTCCGTCGGACGGGTGCGCCAGCGCGATCCGGCGATGCGCAGCAGCCGCCAAGTCGCGTCCGCCGGGCGCTGCAGGATCTCCAGCTCGGCGACGAAGCCGCGCCGGAAGTCGGGCCAGGCGCCGAGCGCGGCCGCCGCGAGCGTCTCGGACTCGAGCACCTCGCCGAGCTCGACGGCATGGGCGCCCATCGTCTCGAGCGTCGCCCAGTCGGTGCGCAGTCCGCGGTAGCCGGGTCCGAGCGCTGCGCGGTACTCGGTGTTCATCGGTCCAGCAGGGCGACGCGGATACCGAGTGCGATCAGCAGTACCCCGAAGATCCGATCGAGCGCCATCCGGCCCCGCTCCAGCGCTCGCCGGACAGGCGAGGAGCCGAGCGTGAACACGAACACCAGCCAGAACGCGGCGGTCACCGTCGCCATCGTCGCGACCAGCACGAGCGTGTCCCGCGCCGAGGTGCCGGGCGTGATGAGCGTCGTGAACAGTCCGGCGGTGAACAGCGTCGCCTTCGGGTTGAGGACGTTGGCCACGAAACCTTGCAGGAACCAGCTTCGGGACGGACGTTCCGCGCGGCCGAGGGGGGGCGTCGACCGCGAGGCCGCTCGCAGGCTGGTGATGCCGAGGTAGATCAGGTAAGCCGCTGCGGCGTACTTCAGCAGACTGAAGGCGAGGACGCTGTGGGAGATCAGCCACCCGATGCCGACGACGCAGTACGTCACGTGGACCATCTGCCCGGCGAGAAAGCCGGCCGCGGTGCGCAGACCGGCGGAGCGACCGCCGAGCAGCGTGTTGCGGGTCACGAGGACCATGTCGGGGCCGGGGCTGAGCATCACCAGCAAGGTGAGGCCGGCGATCGTGAGAATCTGATGCAGCATGACGACGTCCTGCGGGATGGCTGTCCGATCGGGACGTCCTCAAGCTACTCCCGATCGCCCTCCCGAACCACTCTCGAACGGCTCGCGTCGGTGTGCGCGTCGCGCCGACGGTCGGACTCGACAGCCTGCGTCGGTCTCGCTACGCTCGGAGCGTCCAGTCGCGCGATGTCGCACTCCGGAGTCCGAACGATGGCCGTGATCGATCGCGTCGAGCTGTGCATGGTCGATCTCGTGCCCGAGATCAGGCGCACCGACGCCATCCAGTCCTTCGAGAGCCAAGAGACCCCGATCGTGCGCCTGACCGATGCCGACGGCGCGGTCGGTACCGGCTACAGCTACACGATCGGTCAAGGGGGGACCGCGGTCGTCTCGCTCCTGCGCGAGACCTTGTTGCCGCGCCTGCCCGGGTGCGAGGCGGAGGACATCGAGCGGCTCTGGCGGGAGCTCCTGTTCTCCACCCACGCGACCGCGGTCGGCGCGATCACGTCGCTCGCGCTGGCGGCGATCGACACCGCTCTGTGGGATCTGCGCTGCCGCCGCGCCGGGCTGCCGCTGCACCGCCTGCTCGGTGGCGCGAAGGCGAGCGTGCCCTGCTACACCACGGAGGGCGGCTGGTTGCACATCGACACCGACGAGCTGGTGGCCGACGCGGTGGCGGCGAAGGCGAAGGGGTTCGGCGGGTCGAAGATCAAGATCGGTCGTCCGCGGCTGGCGGAGGACCGCGCGCGACTCGCCGCCGTGCGCGAGGCCGTCGGCGACGGCCACGAGATCATGGTCGACGCGAACCAGGCGTTCGGCCGGGCCGAGGCGACGCGTCGGGCGCGCGTGCTGGAGACGCTCGACATCGCCTGGTTCGAGGAGCCGATGCCGGCCGACGACGTGCTCGAGCACGCGCGGCTCGCCGCCTCGACCTCGGTGCCGATCGCGGTCGGCGAGAGCCTCTACTCGGTGAGTCAGTTCAAGGACTACCTGGTCTCCGGCGGCGCGTCGATCGTGCAGGTCGACGTCGCGCGGATCGGCGGGATCACGCCGTGGATGAAGGTCGCGCACCTGGCCGAGGCGTTCAACGTGCCGGTCTGCCCGCACTTCCTGATGGAGCTGCACGTCTCGCTGGTCTGCGCGATCCCGAACGCGCCGTGGCTCGAGCACATCCCGCAGCTCGGCAGCCTCGTCGGGGAGGGGCTCAGGATCGAGGACGGGCATGCCTGGCCGAGCGAGGCGCCGGGGCTCGGGATCGACTGGGACCGGCGGGCGATCGACGCCGCGCGCGTGGACGGCCTGACGTGGGAGACTTCGCGCGGCGGTGCGTAGGACGGCGGGTCCCGTCGCCGCGGGCCGGCATGCTCCCCGCCCACCGCCCACCGCCCACCGCCCACCGCCCACCGCCCACCGCTACCGCCCCGCGCTCCGGCGCTCCCACGATCCATCAGCCGACCCGCCTCGATGACAGCTCGCCCCCCGATCGCGCTCGCCGCGGTTCTCGTCCTGCTGGTCGCGGCCGGATTCGCGACGCTGCGCCTGCCGGTGTTCGGCGCCCGGGCGGATGCGGAGGAAGTCGCCCGCTTCGAGCGCTCGCCCAACTACGACAGCGATCGCGGCGCCTTCGTGAACCGGCGCGAGGACGCGATGGAGCGGCTGCGCGAGGAGGAATCGACGTTCGCGCTGCTGCGCGAGTGGTTCCGCGACCGCCCGGACGGTGTGCCTTCGGGGCCGTTGCCCGAGACGGTTCCCGACATCGACGCCTTCCTCGCCCCCGGTGACGGCGCGCGGGTCATCTGGTTCGGGCACTCCACCTTTCTCCTGAACGTCGAGGGTCTGATCGTGCTGGTCGACCCGGTGTTCTCGGGCAATGCCGCCCCGGCGAGCTTCATGGTGCCGCGCTTCCAGCCGCCGGTGATCGGGCTCGACGCGCTGCCGACGCCGGATGTCGTGCTGATCTCCCACGATCACTACGACCACCTCGACATGGAGACGGTGCGCTTCCTGGCCACGAGCGACGCGATGTTCCTCGCGCCGCTCGGCGTCGGGGCGCACCTGCGTCGCTGGGGAGTCACGCCGTCGGCGATCGTCGAGCGCGACTGGTGGCAGTCGCACGCGATCGGGGCGGTCACGTTCACGGCCGCCCCGGCGCAGCACTTCTCCGGCCGCGGGCTCGCCGACCGGGGGCGCACGCTCTGGGCGTCGTGGGCGATCCGGGGGGAGGGGACGAGCCTTTACTTCAGCGGCGACTCGGGCTTCGACACGCATTTCGCCGAGATCGGCGAGCGCCTCGGCCCGTTCGACGTGGCGTTCATGGAGAACGGGCAGTACGACCTCGCCTGGCGCCAGGTGCACCTGCTGCCCGAGGAGACCGTGGAGGCCTTCGAGGCGCTGGACGCCCGGCAGCTCTTCCCCATCCACTGGGGCATGTTCGAGCTGGCCTTCCACGCGTGGTACGCGCCTCCGGTCGCGCTGACCGCGCTCGCCGACGCGCGCGGCATCGAGCTGGTCACGCCGTTGATCGGCGAGGTCGTGACGCTTGGCGGCGTCCGGCGCGGGAGCCGGTGGTGGGAGCCGCTCGTGCCGACGGAGCCGCCCGCGCCCGCCGGTGCGGCCGCCCTCCCCGGTGGACGCCTCGCGCGGCTCGGCGGTGCGCTGATTCGCCGGCGTGACCGGGGGCGTGACCGGGGGCGTGATCGAGATCAAGGTCACAGCCACGGTCGCGGCCGCGAAGATTCCCGTCCGGGGGATGGACAGTGCGGCGGTGCTCGTCGAGAATCGGGGGGGGCCGCGACCGCGGAACCTCCCCCGAGGTCACCGGACCGCCTTCATGGAAGCTCTCGTTCACCAGCCCGCTCGCTCTCCTTGGCGTTCGTCGGCGAGGCGGCGGTTGCTGAGAGGTGTGCTGTCGGGCGCGCTCGTCGTGCTCGGCGCCTGTCGACCGGACGGTGCGGAGCGGGTGCCCGGCACCGTGGCGCAGGGGGGTGATGGCGTCCGCATCGGCGTTCCGCTGCAGCTGCGGGCGATCGAGCCGACGGCACTCGGTCTGAGCGTGACCCTGCAGGCGCTCGACGGGGTTCGCGAGCCGGAGACCTTCGTGTTGGAGGGGCGTGGCGCGGGAAGCCCCTGGGAGTTGCAGTGGAGCGTTCCCCCGGGGATCTCTACCAGCCTGACACTCCGCTGGTTCGACACGCGGTTCGACCTGCAGGCCACCGATCCGGAGGGCCTGACGCTCGCGACCTACTCGACCGTCCTCGACCCGGTCGAGCAGGACGGCGACGTGCCGGTGACGAACGCCGAGTACGAGACGGAGGCCCATGATCGCGACCAGGACGGCTTCTCGAACCTCGTCGAGCTGCGCTGCGACTCGATGCCTGCCGATCCGAACTCTGTTCCGGACGCCGACTGCGACGCCGCCGGGGGGCGCGAACCGCCGACGGGCGACCACGACGTCGAGATCACCGGCGTGCCGCCGGGTCGTGGCCCGGCGATCGACGGCCGCTACTTCGAGCCGGGCGACGGCGCGGGTACCGACGAGCGGCGATCCGCCTGGGACGACGGAGCGGTCTTCAGCGATGTTCGCGGCGAGCGACTGGCCATCGACAGCCTGATGATCGCACGCGGTTCGGGGCCGCTGACCGAGACGCCGGGCTACCGCTGGTACGCGGTGCACGACGAGACGACGCTCTACGTGTTCGTCGAGGGCAAGGAGATCGAGGCTCCGATCTTCGGCGACTCGGACCAGCTCTGGAACGACGACGCGCTGAACCTGTTCATCGACGGCGACAACAGCGGGGGGTCGAGCTACGACGGCGTCGACGACTGGCACGTGTTCCTCGCCCTGACCGACGGGGCCGGCGGTTCCAATACCGAGGCGGGACGGGTCGGGCCGGGGCCGAACTCGGTGGGCGTTCCCGACGGGCTGCGCTTCGAGACGTGCATCTGCACGCGCGGGCGGCACACCTGGGAAATCGCCGTCCCGCTCGACTCGGTCGGCATCACCAGGGGCGAACCGTTCGGCTTCGAGCTGCAGATCGACGAGGACAACGATGGCGGCGGGCGCGACGCGCGCTTCGGCTGGACTCATCCGCCGCGTGACGCCGAGGACGTCGACTTCACGTTCGAGCGGCCTTCGTTCATGGCCACCGTGCGCCTCATCTGACTCGACCTCGCGGATTCGCGCCCGACGGAGCCGCCGCCCGCCCCGGTATCCCGTCCGGGCTCCAGGCGGGCATTCCGTCGGGCGTCCCGTCCGGGCGATCGCGCTCCGATCAGAGCGTCAGCGACGCCGGCGGCTCCGCCCCGTTGGCCCGGCAGCAGGCCACCAGCGTGTTGGCGAGCAGGCAGGCGATCGTCATCGGTCCGACGCCGCCCGGCACCGGCGTGATGGCACCGGCGACCTCCGCCGCCGACGCGAAATGCACGTCGCCGACCAGCCGCGTCGGCTTCTCGCTGCCGGGTTCGGTGTCGACGCGGTTGATGCCGACGTCGATGACCGTCGCACCCGGCTTCACCCAGCCTCCCCGGACCATCTCCGGACGTCCGACGGCGGCGACGAGGATGTCGGCGCCGCGGCAGACCGCCTCCAGATCCTTCGTGCGGCTGTGGGCGACGGTCACGGTGCAGCTGTCCCGGAGGAGAAGGTTCGCCATCGGCTTGCCGACGATGTTCGAGCGGCCGACGACGACGGCGTTCATCCCCGACAGCGAGCCGTGGTGCTCGCGGAGCAGCATCAGGCAACCGAGCGGCGTGCACGGCACCATCGCGTCCTGACCGGTCGCGATCAGCCCCACGTTCGAGATGTGGAACCCGTCGACGTCCTTGGCCGGGTCGATCGCGTTGATGACCGTGGTCTCGTCCATGTGCGCGGGCAGCGGCAGCTGGCAGAGGATGCCGTGCACCGCGGGGTCCGCGTTCAGCGTGTCGAGCAGCGCGAGCAGGTCCGCCTCGGCGGTGTCGACCGGCAGCTTGTGCTCGAACGAGGCCATGCCGGCCTCCTTGGTCTGCTTGCCCTTGTTCCTGACGTAGACCTCGCTGGCGGGGTCCTCGCCGACGAGCACGACCGCGAGTCCGGGGGTCACGCCGTGCGAGGCCTCGAGCGCCGCGACACCCGCCGCCACCCGCTCGCGGATCGTCGCGGCGAACGCCTTGCCGTCGAGGACGGTCGCGCCGCTCACGAGGCGGTCCCGCCGCGAGCGCCGTGACGTGTGGTGCCGTTCATCAGAACAGGCCCTCGACGTCGCCCGCGTCGTTCAGGCGGATGACCTCGGCCGAGGGCACCTTCGGCAGCCCCGGCATGGTCATGATCTCGCCGCAGACCACGACGACGAAACCGGCGCCGGCGGAGAGCCGCACCTCGCGCACCGGCACGGAGTGACCGGTGGGGGCGCCACGCACGTTGGGGTCGGTGGTGAAGCTGTACTGGGTCTTCGCCATGCACACGGGCAGGTGGCCGTAGCCCGCCGCCTCCCAGCTCTTCAGCTGATCGCGCACCTTCTTGTCGGCGAGCACCTCGTCGGCGCGGTAGATGCGCCTGGCGATCGTCTCGATCTTCTCGAACAGCGACATCTCGTCGGGGTAGAGCGGCGCGAACTCGGCGCCGCCGGACTCGGCGATCTCGACCACGCGCTCGGCCAGCTCCCTGGTGCCGGCCGAGCCGTTCGCCCAGTGCTTGCACAGGATCGCCTCGCTGCCGAGGCTCTGCACGTACGCGCGTACCGCCTCCACCTCGGCATCGGTGTCGGTGTGGAAGTGGTTGATCGCGACGACCACCGGCACGCCGAACGAGGAGACGTTCTCGATGTGACGCCCGAGGTTGGCCGAGCCGCGCGTCACCGCCTCGACGTTCTCCTCGCCGAGATCCTCCTTGGCGACGCCGCCGTTCATCTTCATCGCCTTCACGGTCGCGACGATGACGACGGCGTCGGGGGCGATGCCGGCCTTCCTGCACTTGATGTTCATGAACTTCTCGGCCCCGAGGTCGGCGCCGAACCCCGCCTCGGTGACGACGTAGTCGGCGAGCTTCAGCGCGGTGGTGGTCGCGACCACCGAGTTGCAACCGTGGGCGATGTTGGCGAACGGTCCGCCGTGCACGAACGCGGGGTTGTTCTCGAGCGTCTGCACGAGGTTCGGCTGCATCGCGTCCTTCAGCAGCACGGTCATCGCGCCGTCGGCCTTCAGGTCACGGCAGTAGACCGGTGTCAGGTCGCGTCGGTAGGCGACGATGATGTCGCCGAGGCGCTTCTCCAGGTCGTCGAGATCGGTGGCGAGGCAGAGGATCGCCATGACCTCGGAGGCGACGGTGATGTCGAAACCGCTCTCGCGCGGGAAGCCGTTGCCGGGGCCGCCGAGACTCTGGGCGATCTGGCGCAGGGCGCGATCGTTCATGTCGAGCACGCGTCGCCAGGGCACGCGGCGGACGTCGATGCCGAGCTCGTTGCCGTGATGGATGTGGTTGTCGAGCATCGCGGACAAGAGGTTGTGCGCCGAGGTGATCGCGTGGAAGTCGCCGGTGAAGTGCAGGTTCATCTCCTCCATCGGGATCACCTGCGCGTGACCGCCACCGGCGGCCCCTCCCTTCATGCCGAAGCAGGGGCCGAGGGAGGCCTCGCGAATGCACACCACAGCCTTCTTGCCGATGGCGTTGAGCCCGTCGCCGAGGCCGACCGTCGTGGTCGTCTTGCCCTCGCCCGCCGGCGTCGGGTTGATCGCCGTGACGAGGATCAGCTTGCCGTCGGGCTTGCCGCGCTGCGCCTCGATGAACTCGGCCGACACCTTGGCCTTGTCGTGCCCGTAGGGCAGCAGGTGCTCGACGGGGATGTCGAGCTTCGCGCCGATCTCCTGGATCGGGAGCTTGGTCGCCTCCCGGGCGATCTCGATGTCGGTCTCGTGGGCCATGCGGTCGGGCTCTCGTCGGTGGTCACGTCGGGTGCCGTCCAGGTGAGACGGCGGCGGATCCGGCTATCGTCGTTCGTCGGCCGCGCGCGCGTCGACGCGTTCGACGCGCGCGGCGGAGTACTTGAACTCGGGAATCTTGCCGAACGGGTCGAGCGCCGGATTGGTCAGGAGGTTCGCCGCCGCCTCGACGTAGGCGAACGGCATGAACACCTGACCTTCGGCGACGGCGCGATCGCTCCGCGCCATCACCTCGATGTCTCCGCGCCGGGTGCGGATGCGCACGCGCTCGCCGCCGCGCGCACCGATCGCGCGCAGCGTCGCCGGGTGCATCGAGCAGCTCGCCTCGGGTTCGAGCGCGTCGAGCACCGTCGCCCGGCGGGTCATCGAGCCGGTGTGCCAGTGCTCGAGCTGACGCCCGGTGATCAGGATCATCGGGAAGCGCTCGTCCGGCGTCTCGTCCGGTGCCACGACGCTCGCCGGGGTGAACTTCGCGCGGCCCTCCGTGCGCGGGAAGCCGTCGCCGAACACGATCGGCTGGCCGGGGTCGTCGGCGGAGAGCGAGGGGTAGGTGACCGCCTCGCGCTCGAGGCGCTCCCAGGTGATGTTGTCGAGCGAGTGCATGCCGCGCTTCATCTCGGCGAACACCTCGGAGGGGTGGGTGTAGCGCCAGTCGAGGCCGAGCGCGCGGGCGAGATCGGTGGTGATCGCCCAGTCCTCGCGCGCCTCCCCGGGCGGCGCGACCGCCGGACGTCCCATCTGCACCTGGCGGTTCGTGTTGGTCACCGTGCCGGTCTTCTCGGGCCAGGCGGCCGCCGGCAGGACGACGTCGGCGAAGTTCGCCGTCTCGGTCAGGAAGATGTCCTGCACGACCAGGTGCTCGAGCTTGGCGAGCGCGCCACGGGCGTGGTGCTGGTCGGGGTCGGACATCGCCGGGTTCTCGCCGAGCACGTACATCCCGCGCACCGAGCCCGCGTGGATCGCGTCGATCGTCTCGACCACGGTCAGCCCCTTCTCCTTCGAGAAGTCGCCGCTCTGCCAGATGTCGGTGAACGCGGAGCGCACGCCGTCGTCGGTGACGCTCTGGTAGTCCGGCAGGAACATCGGGATCAGGCCCGCGTCGGAGGCGCCCTGCACGTTGTTCTGACCGCGCAGCGGGTGCAGCCCGGTACCCGATCGGCCGACGTGCCCGCACATCAGCGCCAGCGCGATCAGGCAGCGCGAGTTGTCGGTGCCGTGGATGTGCTGGCTGACGCCCATGCCCCAGAAGATCATGCCGGCGCGGGCGCCGGCGAAATCGCGGGCGACGGCCCGCAGGGTACCCGCGTCGATGCCGCAGATCGCGCTCATGCTCTCCGGGGCGAACCCCTTCAGGTGCTCGCGGAACGCGTCCCAGCCCTCGGTGAAGCCGGCGATGTACTGCCGGTCGTGGAGCTCCTCCTCGGCGATCACGTGCATGATCGCGTTGAGCATCGCGACGTCCGAGCCGGGCTTGAACTGCAGGCTGTGCCGGGCATGACGCTTGAGGCCCATGCCGCGCGGGTCCATCAGGATCAGGTTGCCGCCGCGCTTGGCGAACTGCTTGAAGTAGGTCGCCGCCACCGGGTGGTTCTCGGTCGGGTTCGCGCCGATCACGATCGCGACATCGGCGTTCTCGATCTCGTTGAAGGTCGCGGTGACCGCCCCCGAGCCGACGTTCTCGAGCAGGGCGGCGACCGAGGAGGCGTGGCAGAGCCGCGTGCAGTGATCGACGTTGTTGGTGCCGAACCCCTGCCGGACGAGCTTCTGGAAGAGATACGCCTCCTCGTTGGAGCACTTGGCCGAGCCGAAGCCGGCGATGGCGTCGCCGCCGTGGGCATCGGCGACGTCCCGGAGCCCGCGCGCGGCGAGCGCGACGGCCTCCTCCCAGCTCGCCTCGCGGAACGTCGCGCCGGTGTTCGCCGGGTCGACGTTCAGCCCCTTGGCCGGCGCGTCGTCGCGGCGGATCAGCGGGCGGGTCAGCCGGTGCGGATGATCGACGTAGTCGAACCCGAACCGTCCCTTGACGCACAGGCGCTGCTCGTTCGACGGCCCCATCACGCCGTCGACCCAGGCGATCCTCTCCTCCTTGACCTTGAACGAGAGCTGGCAGCCGACGCCGCAGTACGGGCAGACCGACTGCACCTCGCGATCGAACGCGGCGCTGTCGCCGTGGCCGGCCTCGTCCACGGCGCCCGCGGGCATCAGCGCGCCGGTCGGGCAGGCCTGCACGCACTCGCCGCAGGCGACGCAGGTGCTCCGGCCCATCGGGTCCGCCATGTCGAACACGATGCGCGCGTCGCGCCCGCGTCCGGCCATGCCGATGACGTCGTTGACCTGCACCTCGCGGCAGGCGCGCACGCAGAGGTTGCAGTGGATGCAGGCGTCGAGGTTGACGCGCATGGCCACGTGCGAGTCGTCGGCGGGCGGCACGCGCGCGATCTCGACGGCCGGGAAGCGGCTCGCGTCGACGCCCTGCAGCGCCGCCATCTCGCGGAAGTGCGAGGAGGCGTCGCGGGCGTTCGCGAGCGCCGGCTGGTCGGCCATCAAGAGCTCGATGACGATGCGCCGCGACGCCTTCGCCCGCTCGCTGTCGGTGGTGACGACCATGCCGTCGGTCGGCACGCGGATGCAGGAGGCGGCGAGGGTGCGCTCGCCGTCGATCTCGACCATGCAGGCGCGGCAGTTGCCGTCGCTCCGGTAGCCGGGTTCGTCGGCGTGGCAGAGGTGCGGTATGCGGGTGCCGAGCCGGAGCGCGACCTCCCAGAGGGTCTCGCCCGGGGCGGCGGTGACCGCGTCGCCGTCGAGCGTGAAGCGGATGCCGTCCTGCGTGCGCGCGTTCATCGCTCGTTCTCGTCCGTCATCGGTCGGGCGGAAGCGCCGTAGCCGATCTCGGCGTCGCCGCCGGAGCGGGCCGCGTCGCTCGCGCTCGCGGCGGGGGGCCGTCCCACCTCCTCGGGGAAGTGCCGGATGACGAGCCGGATCGGATTCGGCGCGGCCTGCCCGAGCCCGCAGATCGACGCGTCGCCCATCGTCGTGCAGAGCTCTTCGAGGAGCGCCGTGTCCCAGCTGTCCTTCTCCATCAGCTTGACCGCCTTCTCGCAGCCGACCCGGCAGGGCGTGCACTGGCCGCAGCTCTCGTCCTCGAAGAAGCGCAGCATGTTCAGCGCGGCATCCTTCACGCTGTCGCTCTCCGAGAGCACCACGACCGCGGCCGAGCCGATGAACGAGCCGTGCGGCTGCAGCGTGTCGAAGTCGAGCGGCACGTCGTCGAGGCTGGCCGGCAGGATGCCCGAGGAGGGGCCGCCCGGCTGGTAGGCCTTGAACACGTGTCCGTCGGCCATGCCGCCGGCGGCGGCGATCACGTCGGTGACGGTAGAGCCCGCGGGCAGGAGGTGCACACCCGGCTCGACCACCCGCCCGGACACCGAGTAGCTCCTGAGACCCGTGCGTCCGTTGCGCTCGACCGAGGACAGGATCTCCGGCCCCTCACGGCAGATGCGCGCGACCCAGTGCAGCGTCTCGACGTTGTGCACGAGCGTCGGGCGCTCGAACAGCCCGACCTGGGCGACGTAGGGCGGGCGGTGACGCGGCAGGCCGCGCTTGCCCTCGATCGACTCGAGCATCGCCGACTCCTCGCCGCAGATGTAGGCGCCGGCGCCGCGTCGGACCTCGACGTCGCCGACGTCGATCAGGCCCGCCTCCTCGAGCGCCGAGATCTCGCGACGCAGGATCTCGAGCACGGCCGGGTACTCGTCGCGCATGTACAGGTAGACGCGGGCGGCGTCGATCGCGTGCGCCGCGATCAGCATGCCCTCGAGGAAGAGGTGCGGCTCGCGCTCGAGCACGAAGCGATCCTTGAACGTGCCGGGCTCGCCCTCGTCGCCGTTCACGGCGAGGTAGCGCGGCGCCTCGGCGGCGCGCACGAACGACCACTTCTTTCCGCTCGGGAAGCCTGCGCCGCCGAGCCCGCGAAGGCCCGCGTCGAGCAGCGTCCGCTGCACCTCGTCGATGTCGCGCTCCCCCGAGCGCAGGGCGAGGAGGGCCGCGTAGCCGCCGCCCGCGCGGTAGGCGTCGAGCGCCTGGTAGTCCGGCACGCGCGCGTGCAGATCGTCGGAGGCGAGTACCTCGTCCACCTTCGCGGGCGTCGCCCGGTCCACGTGGCGGTGACCGATCTCGAGCACCGGTGCGGTGTCGCAGCGACCCATGCACGGGGCGCGCAGGACGCGCACCCGGCGTTCGGGTCCGTCGCCGTGCCGCGTCTCGAGCGCGGCCTGCAGGGCGCGTGCACCCGCGAGCTCGCAGGCGAGCGAGTCGCAGACGCGGATGGTGATCGGCGGCGGTGCGCTCTCGCCCTCCAGCACCACGTCGAAGTGGGCGTAGAACGTCGCCACCTCGTAGACCTCGGTCTGCGCGAGCCGGAGCTCGGCGGCGAGGGCGGCGAGGTGGGCGGCCGACAGGTGGCCACGGGCGTCCTGGATCAGGTGCAGGAACTCGATCAGCAGATCCTTGCGCCGCGGACGCTCGCCGAGCAGCGCCCGCACCTCGGCGAGCGCGACGTCGTCGACCTGCCGCCCCTTCGGCGTCTTGCGCCCCTTGCCGCGGCCGGACTTCCAGACACCGGCGCCCGCGCTCGCCGGATCGGCGCCGGGGCGGGGGGAGGTGACGTCGGACTCGGTCGTGGACATGGCGTTCGGGTTCGGTGATCGACGCTAGGCGGCGGGCGCGCCGCCGACGTGGCGGATGGAGGTCGCGATCTGGTGCAGGAAGTCACGGGCGGACGAGCGCGGGGAGAGGAGGGTATAGACGTTCTCGTCCTCGCGCAGCACGATCGCGGACAGGTGCTCGACGAGGGTTCGCGCGACCGCGCCGACGGGAAAGACGTCCGGGTGCAGATCGAGCGGGCAGACGCGCTCGAGCGCCCGCCGGGTGGCCGCACCGTCGAGACGGAGCGTGACCCGGGCGTCGGACTGATCGTTCAGGCAGAGCGCGCGCCCGTCCTCACCCAGACGCTCGCGGAGTACGCGCTCCGGGTCGGCGTCGTCGCGCGGGCGGGCGAACAGCACGTACAGGCGATCGTGCTGCAGGCCGAGCAGGCGCTCGCCCGCGGGTGTGACGCACGAGAGGCCGAGCGTCGGCAACGGTGCGTCGAACGCGCGCTCCAGACGCGCGCGCGCGCCCCGCTCCGCGGTGACGATCGTCACGAGCGCCGCGTCGGTGATCTCGCGGAGTCCGACGGCGCGTCCGGCGAGCCCGAGCGGCGCCCCGCCCGCGAGTCCGCGCGCGAGTCCGGCCGCGCCCCCCGACCGAGAGCCGTCCGCGGCATGCCCGCCGGCGTCTCTGCCGGGGTCGGAGGCCGCCCCGGCGATGCTTCCTGCCGGGACACCGGCGGCGGTGTCGGTGCTCCCGTCCTCAGCCACGGAGCCGCTCCCCGTCCGGATCGACGAAGTGCGGCGAGACGATCTCCACGTCGATCTCCTCGCCGCGCACCGGATCGGCGGCGCGGACGATCTCGCCGGACCGCTCGCCGCCACGGGCGATGAACCCGAGCCCGATCGAATGCCCGAGGGTCGGCGAGTGCGCGACCGAGGTCATCCAGCCCTCGTCGCTGGCCGTCGTCATCGCCGCGCCGGGTGACAGGAAGTGGGCGCCGGCGCGCAGAGTCCGGTGCCGATCGACGGGCACGAAGCCGACCAGCCGTGCCGCGTCGCGCGAGCCGATCGCCTCGCGCTCGGACAGGACGCTGCCGATCGAGTCCTTCCGCTTCGAGACCATGCGCCCGAGCCCGAGCATCTCGGCGGTCGTGGTGCCGGTCAGCTCGTTGCCCGCCGCGTGGCCCTTCTCGATGCGCATGACGCCGAGCGCCTCGGTGCCGTAGGGCACGACGCCGAGGTCCGCGCCGGCCGCCATCAGCGCGCGGATCAGCGCCTCGCCCCTCGAGCTCGGCACCGCGATCTCGTAGGCCAGCTCTCCCGAGAACGAGATGCGGAAGAGGCGCGCGCGGGTGCCGCCGCAGAGCGTGATGTCGGCGCAGGCCATGAACGCGAACGCCTCGTTCGAGAGATCGAGGCCGTCGCCGGTGTCGACGATCCGCGCGAGCAGACGCCGCGCGTTCGGCCCGGCGACGGCGAACTGCGCCCACTGCTCGGTCTCGGAGATCAGGTGCACGTCGAGATCCGGCCACAGGCACTGGCGGCAGAACTCGAGGTGGCGGAACACCGCGCCGGCGTTGGCGGTCGTCGTGGTCATCAGGAAGCGGTGCTCGGCGAGACGCGCCGTGGTGCCGTCGTCCATGACGAGTCCGTCCTCGCGGAGCATCAGCCCGTAGCGCACCCGCCCGACGGCGAGCGTCGAGAAGGTGTTGGCGTAGACGCGATCGAGGAAGGCCGCGGCGTCGCGCCCCTGCACGTCGATCTTGCCGAGCGTGCTCACGTCGCAGACGCCGACCGAGGCGCGCGTCCTCGTCACCTCGCGATCGACGCTCTCGCGCCAGTGGACCTCGCCGGGCTCGGGGTACCACTGCGCTCGGAGCCAGGCGCCTGCCTCGACGAACACGGCACCGCGCGCCTCCGCCCAGGCGTGGCTCGGGGTCAGCCTGACGGGGCGGAAGTCGCGCCCGCGCGAGCGCCCGGCGAACGCGCCGATCGCCACCGGACTCGCCGGCGGGCGGAAGACCGTCGTGCCGGTCTCGGCCACCGTGCGCCCGGACTGCTCGGCCATGATCGCCAGTCCGAGAACGTTCGAGGTCTTGCCCTGGTCGGTGGCCATGCCGAGCGTCGTGTAGCGCTTGAGGTGCTCGACCGCCCGGAAGCCCTCGCGGCGGGCGAGCGCGATGTCCCCGGTGGTCACGTCGTTCTGCAGATCGACCCAGGCGCGGCCGCGCGAGCCGCCGACGTGCCAGAACGCGCGGATGCCCGTGGCCTCGTCCTCGGCGCGCGGCGCGTCTATCGAGCCGGCGTCGACGCCGAGCTCGCCGAGCACGGCGCGCGCCGCCTCCGTGCCGCCCCGCAACGCCGCGCCGAGCGACAGCTCCCCCGCGGCGGCACCGGCGACGCGCAGGCCGTCCGGCAGCGAGCCGCCCGGCACGAACGCGGCGATGTCCTCGCACCACGCGGGCCGCCCGCGCTGATGGCTGCAGAGCTGCACGTTCGGGTTCCAGCCGCCGGAGACGGCCAGGCAGTCGACGTCGAGCCGCTCGCCTCCGGAGAGCGTGATCCCGCTCAGGCCGAGGCGTCCGCGCGTCGACGTCACGGTGTCGCCCGCGAACAGTCTCGCGCCGGGGACTGACTTGATGTTCGTCGCCGCGTCGCGTCCGGCATCGGCGCGCGTGTCGATGACCGCGCGCACCTCGACGCCCTTCGCCGCGAGGTCCGTGGCGGTGCGCCAGCCGTCGTCGTTGTTGGTGAATACCGCCACGCGCTCCCCGCTCGCCACGCCGAAGCGGTTGGCGTAGGCGCGCACGCTCCCGGCGAGCATGATGCCGGGGCGATCGTTGTCGCCGAACGCGATCGAGCGCTCGGTCGCGCCGGTGGCGACGATCGCGCGCTTCGCGCGGATGCGCCAGAGGATCTGCCGAGGGCCGGCACGTTCGCGCTCGGGCAGGTGATCGGTGAGCCGTTCGAGCGCGCCGTACAGGCCGTGATCGAAGGCGCCGAACACGCAGGTGCGGGTCAGCAGCCGCACGTTGTCCATCGAGGCGAGCTCGGCCGCCGCGTTCGCCGCCCAGAGCCCGCCCGCGACACCGTCCACCGCCAGGGTCTCGGCGTTCAGCCGCCCGCCCGGCACGAAGTCCTCGTCGGCGAGGATGACCCGGAGACCCGCGCCGGCGGCGGCGAGCGCGGCGGCGAGCCCGGCGGGTCCGGCGCCCGCCACCAGCACGTCGGCGTGCAGCCAGCCGCGCTCGTAGGCGTCGGGGTCGGGCCGGCCCGACAGGGCGCCGAGCCCCGCGGCGCGACGGATGATCGGCTCGTAGACCCGCTCCCAGAACGCCTTCGGCCACATGAAGGTCTTGTAGTAGAAGCCCGCGCCGAGGAACGCGGAGAGCCGATCGTTCAGCGCCATGAGGTCGAAGCCGAGCGGGCCGACGTGGTTCTGGCTCCGCGCCTCGAGGTGGGCGTGCAGCTCGGTGACGGTCGCGCGCGTGTTCGGCTCGGCGCGGGCGCCGCTGCCGAGCGTGACCAGCGCGTTCGGCTCCTCGGCACCGGCCGAGAACACGCCGCGCGGGCGGTGGTACTTGAACGAGCGGGCGAGCAGGCGCTGACCGTTGGCGAGGAGGGCGGAGGCGAGGGTGTCGCCCGGGTGGCCCTCGAAGCGGCGGTCGTCGAACACGAACGGCACGCGCCGGCTCCGGTCGACGAGCCCGCCGGGCAGGCGGTGACGTCCGGCCCCGGGGGCGCCCGCGACGCGATCGCCCGCCGCGTCCGTGCCGTGCGGCGCGAGCGCGTCGGCGGGCGGGCGTTCGGGGTCGGCGGCGTTCATCGGACGGGCGCCCCGCACGACTCGAGAGCCACGTCGGTCGTCAGAGCCACGTCGGTCGTCGGGCGCCCGGTGTCCGCCGCGTTCATCGATCGACCGTCGTTCCGGGCACGCGCTCGTCTTGTCCGGTGCCGCGACCGCGCTCGCGCGCGACGTCGCGCGCGAGGCGCACCGTGTGGATCTCGTGCGTCGTGGTATCGCGCGTGACCACCAGCCAGGAGCGATCCCCCCGCTCGTGATACCAGAGCTCCTCGTGCCGGCCCGCGACGTTGTCACGGACGTAGAGCCAGTCGACGAACGCCGCGATCGCCGCGTCCCGATCGTCGAACGCGGCGGGGTCCGGGCGATCGATCAGCGAGGCGTCGCCGAGGCAGACGAACTCGCGCGCGTCGCGCGGGCCGAGCAAGGGGTGATCGATGAGCATCGCGCGGGCCGCTAGTGCAGGTTCGGCTGCGCGCCGGCGCCGCGCTCGTCGATCATCGCGCCGCGGCGGTAGCGATCGAGGCGCAGCTCGGTGGCCACCGGGTGCGGTTCGTCGGTCGCCAGCAGGTGCGCCGTGCACCAGCCGCTCGCCGGCGTCGCCTTGAACCCGCCGTAGCACCAGCCGCCGTTGAAGTAGAGCCCGCGGATGTCGGTGCGATCGATGAACGGCGAGCCGTCCATCGACATGTCCATGATGCCGCCCCACATCCGGAGGAGTCGCGCCCGGCCGATCATCGGCATCAGCGCCATGCCGCCCTCGCAGACGTCCTCCACGACGGGCAGGTTGCCGCGCTGGGCGTACGAGTTGTAGCCGTCGATGTCGCCGCCGAACACCAGCCCGCCCTTGTCCGACTGGCTGATGTAGAAGTGTCCGGCGCCGAACGTCACGACGCCCGGCACGATCGGCTTCAACCCTTCGGAGACGAAGGCCTGCAGCACGTGGCTCTCGATCGGCAGACGCAGGCCCGCGAGCGCCATGACCCGGCTCGACGAGCCCGCCACGCAGACGGCGATCTTCCTCGCCCCGATCCGCCCGCGCGTCGTGTCGACCCCGGTGCAGGTACCGTTCTCGATCGCGAACCCGGTGACCTCGCAGTTCTGCACGATGTCGACGCCGCGCGCGTCGGCCGCGTGCGCGTAGCCCCAGGCGACGGCGTCGTGGCGGGCGGTGCCGCCGCGCGGCTGCCAGAGCCCGCCGCGGATCGGGAAGCGCGCGTCGTCGAGGTTCAGGAACGGACAGAGCGCGCGCACGCCCGCCTCGTCGAGCAGCACAGAGTCGGCGCCGGCGAGCCGCATGGCGTTGCCGCGGCGGGCGTAGGCGTCGCGCTGGGCGTCGGAGTGGCAGAGGTTCAGGATGCCGCGCTGGCTCACCATCGCGTTGTACCCGACGTCCTGCTCGAGCCCTTCCCAGAGCTTCATCGACAGCTCGTAGAACGGCTCGTTGCCCGGCAGCAGGTAGTTGGAGCGGATGATGGTGGTGTTGCGCCCGATGTTGCCGGAGCCGAGCCAGCCCTTCTCGAGCACCGCGACGTCGGTGATGCCGTGCTCGCGGGCGAGGTAGTGGGCGGTCGCGAGCCCGTGGCCGCCGGCGCCGACCACGATGACCTCGTAGTCGCGACGGGGTTCGGCGTCGCGCCAGGTCGGCTCCCAGCCGCGATTGCCGAACAGGCCTTCCCTGAGAACCTTCGATCCCGAGTAGCGCATCTCGTCCTGCGGCCCTGGTCCGTCGTCCGGCGTGAAGTATGTACCCTGACGGGTGCCCGACGCCGATCCGTTCCGGTCGTGTACTGTTCTGCAATGGACATCGGATCAGACGACCATGCGCGCCCGTACCGGATCGGCTTCCTGCTGCTCGACGGGTTCGCGCTGTTCTCCTACGCCGCCGCCGTCGAGCCGCTCAGGGCCGCCAACCTGCTCTCGGGGCGTGCGCTCTACGAGGTGGTCGAGCTGCCGGCGGACGGGGCCGGCGCGATCAGCTCGAGCGGCGCCCTGGTGCGCGCGAGCGCCCACGTCGGGGAGCGCGTCGACTTCGACCTGGTGCTCGTGGTCGCGGGTGGCGACCCGACCGCCTACGTCTCGCGGCGCGTCACCCGCTGGCTCCGTCACCTGGACCGGCGCGGGGTGGTGCTCGGCGGCGTGTCCGGCGGTCCGGTCGTGCTCGCCCGCGCCGGGCTCATGGACGGGCGCCGCACCACGGTGCACTGGGAGCACCGCGCGCTGCTCGCCGAGGTCGCCCCGCACGCGCGACTCGATCACGCCCGCTACGTGATCGACGGCAATCGCCTGACCTCCGCCGGCGGCACCGCCGCGCTCGACCTGATGCGGGCGATCATCGCCGCGCATCACGGCCGGGCGTTCTCCCGTTCGGTCGGCGACTGGTTCCTGCACACCGACGAGTCGCCGTCGGCGGCGCCGCAGCGCTCCGGTCTCGCCCAGCGCTGGGGCACGACCAACGCGGTGCTGCTCGCGGCGCTCGGGGCGATGGAGGATCATGTCGGCGACCCGCTCTCGCTCGAGCAGCTCGCCGCGCTCGCGGGCGTCGGGGCGCGGCAGCTGAACCGGCTGTTCGCGACGCGCTTCGGGGCGAGCGCGGTCGCCCGCTACCGCACGCTCCGGCTCGACAAGGCGCACGAACTGCTCGAACGCACGTCGATGCCGATCGCCGAGGTCGCGCGCGTCACCGGTTTCGCGAACGCGGCGCATTTCTCGCGCCGCTTCCGTGCCGCCTTCGGCGTGTCGCCGTCGGCGATGCGGGCGAGTGGCGCGGGGGATCGCCAGGGCGTCCCGCCCGCCCGGCGCGCGCTCGACCTTTGGACGACTGCGGCGGTGCCGTAGCGGGCGTACCGTCGTGACGTCACTCTCCCGGAGGCCGTCATGCACCCAGCGCAGCGGACGATCGATTTCGAGGCGGTGCTCGCCGACCTGCCGCCCGCCGACCGCTGGCCGCGGCTGCGCGACTGGCTCGCCGAGCATCCCGCCGAGCTGAGCGCGTTCCTGCGCGAACGGCACCCGATCCTCGAGACCCCGGACTGCGTGCTGCTCAGCCGCCACGCCGACGTGGTCGCGGCGCTCGAGCGCCCGGAGGTGTTCTCGGTCGAGCTCTACAAGCCGAAGATGGGCAGCTACCTGATGACCGAGGACCGCACGCGGCGGCACGACGAGGACAAGGCGATCATGAGCGCCGTGCTCGCGCGCGAGGACATCGCCGCCGTCAGGCGATTCGTGGCGAACACGGCGGAGGACATCGTCGCGCGCGCCGAACGGCTCGACCTGGTCAACGACTACGGTCGGCGCGTGCCGGTGGCGATGGTGCAGGAGGTGTTCGGCCTCGACGGCGTGGCGCCCGGGAAGCTGATCGAGTGGTCGTACTGGAACCAGTACAGCGCCTTCCGCAACCAGCACCTGCACGTGGCCAACGATTCACCCGAGGTCGAGCGCAGCAAGCGACGCAACAACGTCATGATGGGGCTCTACATCGCCCGGCTGATGCTCCGGAAGTGGTGGCGGGCACGCGTCGGTCGACCCGACGACGATCCGGTCACGCGGGTGCTCGCGGCGCGCTTCCCGGCGGAGGGCAGCCTGCAGGTGCTGCGTCGCGGCATCAACATCGGCGGGCTCCTCATCGGCGCCGTCGAGACCACGTCCGAGGCGGTGGCGCACGCGGTCAGCGAGCTCGGCAAGCGCCCCGCGGCGTTCGCCGACGCCCGGCGACTCTCGCTCGAGCGCGATACCGCCGCGTTCGACCGGCTCTGCTGGGAGGCGCTGCGGCAGCGTCCGATCGCCCCCTACATCATGCGCAGGCTCGCGCGCGACCACACCTTCGTGGACGCCGACGGCACGCGCACCGAGCTCCGCCGCGGCCAGACCGTGCTGTGCCTGATCGCGTCGGCCATGTTCGACGAGGCCGCCGTGCCGGACGCCGCCACCTTCGACCGCGAGCGCGAGTTCGGGTCGAGCTTCCACTTCGGTCACGGGCACCACGCGTGCCTCGGGCGCGACTTCGGGATGGTGCTGGTGCCGGAGATGGTCCGCCAGCTCTTCCGCCGACCGGGGTTCGCGCTCGGCGGCGACATCGAGTACCGCGGCAAGCCGTTCCCCGAGCATTTTCCGGTGACCTGGTCGGCGGAGGCGCCGGGTGCGCCGCCCGGGGCGGAGTCGCCGGGCGTGGCGAGCGGCGGACTCGTGGCCTGAGCCGCCGCTCGATCCGTTCGGCACGTCCAGCCCGTCGGGGGCGGCCGTCGGGGGGGGGCGGCCGTCGGGGGCGTCGACCGAGCCCGCCTCCTCGGTCCGTCTCGGGCGGCACCTCGCCGGGCTCGCGGGGAGTCGGGCGCGGGGAGTCGGGCGCGGGGAGTCGGAGTCGGGGATGTCGCGCGCGCCGGTGCGCGGCGGGCAAGGCCGGTCGAGTCACGCGGCGCGCCGGGCGTCGGTCTCCAGCGGCGGATACCGGCTGGCGATGTACCGGCCGGTGTCACGGTGGGTCGACACGGCCTCGTCCAGGAACGGCACGACCGCCTTCAGCAGCGAGTAGTGGAATCCCTTCGCGTAGTGCATCGTGTCGACGCCGCCCTTCAACGCGACTTCGTGACCGGCGGCGGCGACGACGGAGGTCGGGTCGAAGAAGTGACAGCCCTCCGTGGTGGCGAGCCGATCCAGCCGCTCGATCATGGTCGCTCGAGCCTGCGAGAACTTCGTGGGCGTGTTGAACGCCGGCATCAGCAGGAGCGGTCGGTCCAGCCGCTGTCGCAGCGCTCGGAGCGACGCGCCGGCCGCCTCGTCGCTCTGCTCGACCAGCCGGCCTTCCTCGATGATCCAGCGGTTGGTCGCGTTGTCCTCGATCTCCCGCGAGGGTAGGGCGGCCAGGGTCGCGGCGACGACCTCGGCATGTGCGTCGCCGTTCGTCGACACGCTGCGCCACCAGTTGAGCAGCGGCTTGCCACCGGCGCGCACGAGCTTGGGCTCGACATAGGAGGCGTGCAGCGAATAGTCGCCCACGACCAGCTCGCCGAAGGTGCTGACCTCGACCGCGTAGAGATCGATCGAATCCGTCAGCTCGGGCGTCAGGGAGGACAGGCGTTTCCGGATCCCGTCCGACATCCTGTTGAACAGGATGCACGGTTGCAGGTCTTCCGGGATCTCGAGATCTCCCGACACGATCCTGTGGTACTGGAGTGCCTGCGGGAGGGTGTGCGTGAACGCCGAGTACCGGTACCAGACGAGCGGGCATTCGGGCGCACCGGCGCTCGAGCGCAGTGCCGGATCGAGCTGGTACGCCTCGTAGAACGTGTCTCGCGCGCGGCACGATCCGATCACGCCCACGCGGAGGCGGCCGGAGTCCCGGGAGGTGCAGGGCATGTCGACGATCAGCATGGTCCCGTCAGTTCCGACGGTCGTTCACGGTGGCGGCCACCAGATCGATCAGCTGACCGACCGTCTCGGCGCGGTACGTCCTCTCGGAAGGGACCTCGATGTCGAGCTCCATCTCGATGCCGAGCATGATCCGCACGTGCGCGAGCGAATCCCAGCCCGGGACGTCCCTCGCGCTCATGCTCTCGGCCACGCCGGCGCCCTCCGCGAGGGTCGACTCTTCGCGAATCGATTCGATCACGATGTGCTTGATCTCGTCTCTGGACATGCTGGCTCTCGGCAAGGGTGGGAACGGGGCGAACGGTCGAAGGGCGGTCGGGCTCAGGTGCTCAGGCGGCGCGACCGAGAGGCGTGCCGAACCCACCGTCGAGGTAGCGCCGCAGGTTCTCCCGGCGACTCAGCTTGCCGCTGGACGTCTTGAGCAGGCTGCCGCGTTCGAGCAGTTCGACGGCGTGTGGCAGGACGTCGATCTCGGATTCGACAAGGGTCAGCGCGGCGCGCACGACGGAGCGCTCGTCGGTCATCGCGTCGGCGTCGCGTTCGGCGACGATCACCAGGACGTTGGAGCCGGTGCGCTCGTCCGGTATCGGCAGCGCCACGACACGACCGGCCTTGAGGCCGGGAATGCGTCCCGCGAGCGCCTCGATCTGGTGCGCGAACAGGTTCCGTCCGTTGACGATGATCAGGTCGTCGACCCGGCCCAGCACGTACAGGCGTCCGCCGTGGAGAAACCCGAGGTCGTTCGAGTGGTATCGACCACCCTCGACGCTCCGTCGCGTGCGCTCCGGATCCTCGTGGTAGCCGTCGAAGAGGAAGTCGCCCGCTATCGCGATCTCGCCCACGCTACCGTCCTCGAGCGGACGACGCTCGGCGTCCACTATCCTCAGGTCGATGCCCCCGAGCGGCACGCCGCAGTCGACGAGTTCGACGGAGTCCTCGCCCTCGTCGATCTCCACGACCCGGTCGCCCCTGTCGAGACGATGCCGCTCGAAGGACCTGTGCGACAGCTCGGCGCCGAGTGGCGACTGGGTGACCCCGAACACCGTCTCCGCCATCGCGTAGCAGCTTCCGAGAGCGGTCTCGCCCAGGCCCGCGGCCTCGAACGTCTCGCGGAAGCGGGCGAAGGTCGCCGCCTTGCACGGTTCCGAGCAGCTGATGAAGGCGCGCACGCTCGACAGGTCGAAGCGGCCGGCGTGGCGCCCGACGGTGTGGATCAGATGCTCGAACGCGAAGTTCGGCAGCCAGCAGAGAGTTCCGCGATGCCGTTCGATGAGCTTGAAGAGCTGTTGCGGGCGGTTGACCCATTCGAACGCGCTCATCTGGACCGTGCCGGTTCCCGTCCACGCCGGCGTCACGAAGCAGGCGATCAGCCCCATGTCGTGATAGAGCGGTAGCCAGGACACCACGGTGTCGCTCTCCCCGACCCCCAGCGTCCGGCCGTAGGACCGCGCGTGCGCGGCGATCGCGTCGAACGACAGCGCGACCCCCTTCTTCAGTCCGGTGGTGCCCGAGCTGTGTTGCAGCAAGGCGATGGCACGGCCGTCCCGCGCGACGAACTCGGGTGCGGGGGACGACTCGTCCGGCGGTGACACGGGCGCGATCGCGAACAGCTCGTCCTCGTCGATCTGGACGGCGGAGCCGGTATCGAGTCCGCACGCCGCCATCTGCTCGAACATCCCGGCGTTCGAGATGACGGCGGCCGGACGGATGCGCCGCAGCAGGGCCTGGTGCGACTGCCAGTACAAGTCCGGATCCTGACGTGCCGACGGACAGGGCATGAAGCTCGGCACGAACCCGCCGAGCATCGCGCCGAGGAAGGCGGGGAAGAGCGCCGTGCCGTGGGGAAGGAAGATGAGCACGACCCGCCCTTCGTCGGGCGTCGGACGCCCGCAGGCTTCGGCGAGGCAGGCCGCCACCTGCCGGCATCCGCGTTCCAGATCGCGCCAGCGCACGGTGTGGGTCTCGTCGTCGACGACCACGTGGGAGAACACCTGGTCGCGGCGTTCCCGGAAGTGACCGACGATCTGGCGCGCGTATGCGTTCATTCCCGAGCGGCAGCAAGTTGCCTGCCAGACGCTCGCGTCGACGGGACGAGCGGCGGTCCGCGCGGCATGCCCTCGTGTCGCCGCCGGAGCTTTCGGCGCCCGCGCGAGCCTCGGAGACCACGACGGAACCAATGGCCCATGCGCCGTCAGGCGGCACGTGCATCCCCTGATGTATGGTATCCCACGGCACAGGGTCAACCGAGACGCGCATCGGGTGCGTCCGGTCCCGCCGGGGAGCGCTCGCCGATGAGTGGTGCGGCAGGTAGAGGTGCACGATCGATCGAGGCCGGACTCAGCCCGGTGACGGCCGACTTCTCGCTGAAGGGCCATACCTACGTCGTGCTGCGCGCGGCGATCATGGACATGGACATCTACGGCGAGGACGTGGATCTGCGCCTGGACGAGCGCACGCTCTCCGAGAGGCTCAACATCTCCAGGACGCCGATCCGCGAGGCGCTGGCGCGGCTCGAGCAGGACGGCTTCGTCGAGATCCGCGCGAGAAAGGGTGTCTACGTCCTGCGCAAGACGCTCGACGAGGTGCTCGAGATGGTGGTCGTCTGGGCGGCGCTCGAGAGCATGGCCGCGCGACTGGTCACGGCGGTGGCGAGCGACGCGGAGATCGCCTCGCTCAGACGGCTCGGCGTCGGCGAGGGCGTGGTCGCCGAGCGGGCACGGCGGGCGGACCTGGCCGAGTACTCCGAGGCCAACATCCGCTTCCACCAGCGGATCCTCGAGCTCTCCGGCTGCGCCCTCCTGAAGGTCACCGCCGACAACCTGCTCCGGCACATGCACGCCGTCCGGCGCCGCGCGATGGCCGAGGGCGACCGGATCAGCCGCTCGGTGGTCGATCACATGGGGATCATCGAGGCGATCGAGGCGCGACAGGCCGACCTCGCCGCACGGCTGGTGCGCGAGCACACGATGAAGCTGCACGATCACGTCCGGAGCACGTGGCAGGAGCTCAGGCTCGTGTCGGGCCGGGACGGGACGCCGCGTGTGGCCAACGACGGCGCGCCGGCGGCGAGCGCGCGAGCGACGACGAACGAGAGAGGTTGAACGACATGTCCGCGAACCCGCGAGCACCCGAAGGTACCGCCGTCGACGGCGGCGGCGCGCCCGACGAATCCGCCGGGCTCACCGACGGCTTCCACCTACTGATCGACGCGCTGAAGCTGAACGGCCTGACGACGATCTACGGCGTGCCGGGCATCCCGATCACCGACCTGGGGCGTCTCGCCCAGGCCAACGGCATGCGCGTCATCTCCTTCCGCCACGAGCAGAACGCCGGCAACGCCGCGGCGATCGCGGGCTACCTGACGAAGAAGCCCGGGCTCTGCCTGACGGTGTCGGCACCGGGCTTCCTGAACGGGCTGACGGCGCTGGCCAACGCGACCACCAACTGCTTCCCGATGATCCTCATCTCGGGTTCGTCCGAGCGCGAGATCGTCGACCTGCAGCAGGGCGACTACGAGGAGATGGATCAGCTCGCGATCGCCAAGCCGCTCTGCAAGGCGGCGTTCCGGGTGCTTCGCGCCGAGGACATCGGCGTGGGCGTCGCGCGGGCCGTCCGCGCGGCGGTGTCCGGTCGCCCGGGCGGTGTCTATCTCGACCTGCCGGCGAAGCTGTTCGGGCAGACGATGGACGCGGCGGCGGGTCGTGCCTCGCTGATCGAGGTGATCGACCCGGCGCCGCGGCAGCTGCCCTCCCCGGAGTCGGTCGAGCGGGCGCTCGGCGTGCTGCGCGGCGCCGAGCGACCGCTGATCATCCTCGGCAAGGGCGCCTCCTACGTGCAGGACGACGAGGACATCCGCACCCTCGTCGAGCGAAGCGGCATCCCCTACCTGCCGATGAGCATGGCCAAGGGCCTCCTGCCCGACGATCACGCGCAGTCGGCCGGTGCCGCGCGTTCGCTCGTGCTGAAGGAGGCGGACGTGGTCGTGATGATCGGCGCGCGCCTGAACTGGCTGCTCTCCCACGGCAAGGGCAAGAGCTGGGGGGCGCCGGGCTCGAAGAAGTTCATCCAGATCGACATCGAACCGGGGGAGATGGACTCGAACGTCGAGATCGTCGCCCCGATCGTCGGCGACATCGGCTCCTGCGTCGACGCGCTGCTCGGCGGCATGGGGGAGGACTGGCCGCCACCGCCGGCCGACTGGATAGAGCGCATCCGGGTCAAGCGCGAGCAGAACCTCGCGCGCATGGCGCAGAAGCTCGGCAGCGACACCAACCCGATGGACTACCACGGCGCGCTCGCCGAGCTGAAGGACATCGTCAAGGCGCGCCCCGAGATCCTGCTCGTCAACGAGGGGGCGAACACGCTCGACTTCGCCCGCAGCATCATCGACATGTACCGCCCGCGCAAGCGCCTCGACGTCGGCACCTGGGGGATCATGGGCATCGGCATGGGAGCGGCGGTGGCCGCGGCCATCGAGACCGGTCTGCCGGTGCTCGCCGTCGAGGGCGACAGCGCGTTCGGCTTCTCGGGCATGGAGATCGAGACGATCTGCCGCTACGACCTGCCGGTCTGCATCGTCGTGTTCAACAACAACGGCATCTACCGCGGCACCGACGAGAACGCGGGCGGCGGCGACGACGTCGCCCCGACCGTGTTCGTCAAGGACGCGCGCTACGAGATGATGATGCAGGCGTTCGGCGGCGAGGGCGCGTACGTGAGCAGTCGCGACGAGCTCGCCGCGGCGGTCGAGTCGGCCCTCGCCTCAGGCAGGCCCACCCTCGTCAACGCGATCATCGACGAGGAGGCCGGCACCGAGAGCGGCCGCATCGGCAACCTCAACCCGCAGAGCGTGGTGACGAGGAAGGCGGCGGCCCCGGCGTAGGCGACCCGGGCGTAGGCGACCCGACTCCGTCGGCTGGCTCCGTCGACCCGACCCGCACCGTCGTTCGCCTTTCGCGCCGTCTTGTAGTTCCACTACCTCCGATCGTTCCCGTACGCTCGAACACATCCATTCCCGACACGTATCCCAGGCCCCTCCTCGATGAAAGCACTCGACGGCGTCAAGATCCTCGACTTCACCCACGTCCAGTCCGGCCCGACCTGCACGCAGCTGCTCGCCTGGTTCGGCGCGGACGTGATCAAGGTGGAGCGCCCCGGCGTCGGCGACGCGACGAGAAAGCAGCTCGTCGACGTGCCCGGCGCCGACAGCCTGTATTTCACGATGCTCAACCACAACAAGCGCTCGATCGAGCTGAACTCCAAGCACGAGACCGGCAAGGAGGTGCTGACGCGCCTGATCGAGGAGTGCGACGTGCTGGTCGAGAACTTCGCCCCGGGCGCGCTCGATCGCATGGGCTTCCCGTGGGAGCGCATCCAGGAGATCAACCCGCGGATCATCATGGCCTCGATCAAGGGCTTCGGTCCGGGCAAGTACGAGGATTGCAAGGTCTACGAGAACGTCGCCCAGTGCGCCGGCGGCTCGGCCTCGACGACCGGCTTCCTCGACGGACCGCCGCTCGTCACCGGGGCCCAGATCGGCGACTCGGGGACGGGCCTGCACCTCGCCCTCGGCATCGTCACGGCGCTGTTCCAGCGCGAGAAGTCCGGGCGCGGCCAGAAGGTGTCCTGCGCGATGCAGGACGGTGTGCTGAATCTCGCGCGGGTCAAGCTCCGCGATCAGCAGCGGCTCGAGAAGGGGCCGCTCAAGGAGTACTCGCAGTACGGCGAGGGCATCCCGTTCGGCGAGGCCACGCCGCGCGCGGGCAACGACTCGGGCGGCGGCCAGCCGGGGCGCATCCTCAAGTGCAAGGGTTGGGAGCAGGACCCGAACGCCTACACCTACTTCATCATCCAGGCGGCCGTCTGGGAGAAGGTGTGCGACGTCATCGGCAAGCCCGAGTGGAAGACGGCCGAAGGCTATGCCACCCCGCCCGAGCGGCTCGACAAGCTCAACGAGATCTTCGAGACGATCGAGGCCTGGACGACGACGAAGACCAAGTTCGAGGTCATGGAGACCTGCAACCCGCACGACATCCCGGTCGGTCCGATCCTCTCGATGAAGGAGATCGCCGAGGACGAAGGTCTGTTCGCCACCGGCACCATGGTGCGGGTCGATCACCCCGAGCGCGGCGAGTACCTCTCGGTCGGCTGTCCGATCAAGCTCTCGGACAGTCCGGTCGAGGTCGAGCGCTCGCCGCTCCTCGGCGAGCACACGAGCGAGATCCTGGCCGACGTGCTCGGCTACGCGGGCGACGATCTCGCGCGCGTGGTCGCCTCCGGCGCGGTCGGCGAGGCGAAGGCCTGAACGGCCGCACGGACAGCGGTTCGAGCGACGCGCCGGCACGTGCTCCGCGACGCGACTCGAACGGGGAACGGACAGAGTAACGTGGAGCGGACGATGCGCGTGATCGTGATGGGGCAGCAGGCGTTCGGCAAGGACGCCCTGGCGCGGGTGCTCGGCGGCGAACGCGACGAGGTGGTCGCCGTCTACTGCGAGCCGGACCGCGACGGCAAGGGCGTCGATCCGATCAAGGAGTTCGCGCTCGAACGAGGGTTGCCGGTGCGTCAGCCGGCGAGCTTCGAGGATCGGGCGACGCTCGACGAGCTCGCCGCCCTCGAGGCCGACCTGATGCTGATGGCCTTCGTCAACGTGTTCGTGCCGGAGGCCGCGCGCGACACGCCCGCGCACGGCTCGATCTGCTTCCACCCCTCGCTGCTGCCGCTGCACCGCGGTCCCTCGGCGGTCAACTGGCCGATCGTCATGGGCGCGGATCGCTCGGGCTTCTCATGGTTCTACCCCACCGACGGGCTCGACGAGGGCGACATCCTGCTGCAGCGCGAGGTCGACATCGCACCGGACGACACCGTCGTCGAGCTGTACTTCGAGAAGATCTACCCGCGGGCGATCGACTCGATCGACGACGTGCTCGAGCTGTTCCGTGCGGGCGATCCGCCGCGCGAGGCGCAGGACGAGTCGGGGGCGAGCTACGAGCGGCGCTGCACGCGCCGGCACGCGCGCGTCGACTGGCACCGACCGGTCGCCCAGGTGCACGACCTGATCCGCGGCACCGACCCCGCCCCCGGTGCGTGGACGACGCACGCGAGCGGCGAGATCGGCGTGTTCGGTGCCGCGCGTCGTGCCGGCGACGGCGTGGCCGGCCGGGTGACCGCGATCGGTGACGACGGCGTCGAGGTGCAGAGCGTGGGCGGGCGACTCCTGCTCGGGCGGATCAGGCCCGCGGGCGGCGCCAAGGTGGCCGCGGGCGAGTGGGCCGCGTCGGTCGGGCTCGCCGTCGGCGACACGCTCGGCTCGTGATCCGCCGTATCGTCATTCCGGTGCGCGGCGACGGCAAGGGCGACAACGTGTTCGCGCACGCCGCGGCCGTCGCCCGACGCCATCACGCGCACGTCGTCGTCACCCACTGCCGAGCGCGGGCGGAGGACATGATGCCGTACGGCGTGCCCATCCCCGCGGCGATGAAGCGGCTCCTGATCGCGCAGACCGCGACGGTCGCCGATCAGGTCGAGGCCGGGCTCCGGGAGGAGGTCGAGACGCTGGCGGCCGCGCTCGGCCTCGCGATGAGCGAGACGCCGCTCGACGGTGCGCCCTCGGCTTCCTGGGTCGAGGAGCAGGGACGCCAGGTCGACGTGATCAAGCGCCACGGGCGGCTCGCCGACCTGATCTGTGTCGCCAAGCCCGACGTGAGCCGCAATCTCGGCGCCAACACGCTGAAGGCGGCGCTGTTCAACACCGGTCGCCCGGTCATGATGTGCCCACCCGCCGACGCGCCTCCCGAGACGCTCTGCGCGCGCATCGCGGTCGCGTGGAACGGTTCGTCGGAGGCGAGCCGCGCGGTCGCGCTGACGCTGCCGCTGCTCGCGCGGGCGGACGAGGTGGTGATCCTGACCGCGGGCGAGGAAGTGCACGGCACCCGTGCGGAGGATCTCGTCGCCTACCTGGGCGACCGTGGCGTCGAGGCGCGCGTGGAGCGCTTCGAGGCGCGGAAGATCGGCAGGGAACTGCTCGCGCGGAGTGCCGCCGCCGGCGCCGACACCCTGGTCATGGGTGCCTACAGCGACAGCCACGAGCGCGAGACGGTGTTCGGCGGCAACACCCAGCAGGTCGTCGACGGTTCGTCGATGCCGGTCATCATGGTCCATTGACGGCGGGCGCGGACACGGTTTCCCTGTGGAGGGGGCGGTCCGACAGTCCGTCCGCAAGCGCGGCGTGACGCCATCACGCCAGGTCGGCGAGCCGACCGGTACGAACTACCCGGAGAGGAGAATAGGGATGATGAGAAGGTCCAAGAGGACGTTCCTGGGCGTGATGGGGGCCACCGCGCTCGCCGTCGGCGCGTTCAGCGGCACGGCGCACGCCTGGGAGCCGAGGAAGCCGATCGATTTCGTGATCATGGCCGGTGCCGGCGGCGGCGCCGATCAGATCGCCCGCTTCATCCAGTCGGTCGCGGAGAAGAACGACATGACGCCGCGGCCGCTGATCCCGAACAACAAGGGTGGCGGTTCGGGTGCCGAGGCGCTGATCGCGCTCGACGGCGCCCGCGATCCCGACTACACGATCCTGGTCACGCTCAACTCGTTCTTCACCACGCCGCTCCGTCAGGAGAGTCTCGGCATCGACATCATGGACTTCACCCCGATCGCGATGATGGGCGTCGACCCGTTCGTGCTGTGGGTCCACCGGAACCGCGGCATCGACTCGTTCGAGGCCTGGCAGGAGCAGGTCGAGTCCGACGACGGCGAGTGGGTGATGGGCGGTACCGGCAAGGGCCAGGAGGACTCGCTCGTGACCACCTGGCTCGAGCAGAACTACGACCTGAAGATCAAGTACATCCCGTACAAGGGGGGCGGCGATGTCGCCAAGGATCTCGCCGGCGAGCAGATCATGTCCTCGGTCAACAACCCCTCCGAGGCCAAGGGCTTCTTCGAGAACGGTGACGTCGTGCCGCTGGTGTCCTTCTCCGACGAGCGCCTGGCGATGGTCTCCGACGTCCCGACCGTCAAGGAGCTCGGCAAGGACTTCAGCTACTACAACCAGCGTGCCGTGGTCGGTGCGCCGGGCATGTCGGACGAGGCGGCCGCCTACTACCAGGATCTGTTCAAGAAGATCTACGACAGCCCCGAGTGGCAGGACTACATGGCCTCCGAGAGCCTCTCGCCGCTGTGGATGGACCCGGAGGAGCAGAAGGCGTACTGGGCGACGCAGGTCGAGCGTCACAAGGCGCTGCTCGCCGAGATGGGCGAGTAGGGAATCGTCCGCGGGGCGGTTCGCGCCCCGTCCGCGAGCGCGGCGCCCCTCGGGGTGGCGCGCGCGGGCGGGGCTCCACGCGGCGCGGCGACGCGTCGTCTCGAGGGGTTCGGGTACAGCGGGGACAGGGGCGCCATGCGTCGTGCGGAATTCGTCATGGCGGGGGTGCTCGCCGTCTTCTCGATCTACCTGATGTGGAAGAGCGCCGAGCTCGAGGTCGGGTACGTCCGCGGCGAGGGGCCGGGCGGGGGCGCGTGGCCGTTCTGGCTGTCGGCGATCATGCTCGTCTGCACCGCGGTGATCGCGCTGAACGCGTGGCGCGGGCGGACGGTGCCGTCGCGCTCGGAGGAGCCGCTGCTCGACGCCTACGGCAGGAAGATGCTGCTGCTCGTCGGTGGCGGCATCCTCGGCTTCGTCGCCCTGATCGACATCATCTCGATGTACGGGGCGATGGCGGTCTTTCTCCTGTACTACCTGAAGTTCCTCGGGCGCCATTCGTGGCGACTGACGCTGTCCATGACGATCCTCGTCCCGGTCGTCTTCTTCTTCTTCTTCGAGGCACTGATGCGGATAACGATGCCGAAGGGTCTGCCGTTCCTCGACCCGCTGTTCCTGTTCCTCGGCGACATCATCTACTGACGGCGGAACGAAACGGACATGCTGGAGATCCTCGGACTTCTCGGCGACGGCATCCTCGTCTCGCTGCAGCCGCTGAACCTCGCGCTGATCATCGTGGGCGTCGCGCTCGGGCTGTTCATCGGTGCGATGCCCGGGCTCGGCTCGGTCAACGGCGTCGCCATCCTCCTGCCGATCACGTTCCTGGTGCCGCCGGGCTCGGCGATCATCTTCCTCGCGGCGATCTACTACGGGGCGATGTACGGCGGGGCGATCTCCTCGATCACGCTCGGCATACCCGGCGCGTCGACGGCCGTGGCCACCACGTTCGACGGGCGCCCGCTCGCCATGCAGGGTCGGGCGCGGCTCGCGCTCGTGGTCGCCGCGATCGCCTCGTTCGTCGGCGGCTCGGTGGCCAACGTCCTGTTCACCGGGTTCGCGCCGCTGCTCGCGTCGGTGGCGCTGAGCTTCGGGCCGCCGGAGATCTTCGCGCTGATGCTGCTCGCGTTCGCCACCTTCGTCGGACTCGGCGGCGACGACATCCCGAAGACCGTGTTCTCGATCTGCATCGGTCTGGTGCTCGCCTCGGTCGGCTTCGACGAGATCTCCGGCGAGCCGCGACTGATCTTCGGCGGCATCACCGGCTTCCTGCACGGCATCAACTTCCTGGTCCTCGCCATCGGCGTCTACGGCATCGGCGAGATGCTCTGGACGATCGACAGCACACGCGGCAAGATCACCTCGACCGAGGCCAGGATCTCCGTGAAGGGGCTCGTCGAGGACGCCGGCGAGGGCGCCCGCCGCGGCTGGAAGGGCACGGCTATCGGCTCGTTCCTCGGCTTCTTCGTCGGGATCCTGCCGGCCGCAGGCGCCACGCCGGGGTCGTTGATGTCCTACGGCGTCGCCAAGCTGGTCTCGCGCAACCCCGAGGAGTTCGGGCGCGGGCACCCCGGCGGGGTCGCCGCACCAGAGGCGGCCAACAACTCCGCCTCCACCGGGGCGATGCTGCCGATGCTGACGCTCGGCATCCCGGGCTCGCCGACCACGGCGATCCTGCTCGGCGGCATGGTCATCTGGGGACTGACGCCGGGGCCGCGGCTGTTCGTCGACCAGCCGGAGTTCGTCTGGGGCCTGATCGGTTCGTTCTACGTCTCCAACTTCTTCGCCCTGATCGTCAACCTCTCGTTCATTCCGCTGTTCATCGCGATGCTGCGGATGCCGTTCACGATCCTCGCCTCGATGATCTTCGTGCTGTCGGTGGTCGGCGGCTACGCGGCCACCAACGACATGCACGACGTCCGGCTGATGCTCGTGTTCGGGATCGCGGCCTTTCTCCTCCGGAAGCTCGACTACCCACTCGCGCCGGCCGTGCTCGCGATCGTGCTCGGTCCGATCGCCGAGCCCACGCTCAGGCAGTCGCTGCTGCTGTCCTCCGGGGACCCGTCGATCTTCTTCACCCGCCCGATCGCCGGTCCCATCACGGTGATCGCGATCGTGCTGATCCTGATGCCGCTCGGCAAGCTGATCTGGACCCGTGTGCGAGGGGGTGGGTCCGGGGCGACGTGAGCGAGGCCGAGGCGTGTCCCGAGGGAGCGTGGAACCCGGGGTTGTCGTCGACGATCCCGCGCCGCCTGCGCCCGGCGGTCACGCTGTTCCGGGCGGAGCACGCGACGCTCGATCACGACGTCGCGAGCGAACTGGCCGATCTCTCCGGCATTCCGGCGGTCGAACTCGCCTCGTTCACCGTCGAACGGCTGATCACGCACGAGCTCCTCGTGCGCGTGACGGCCGACTACTCGGTGGCGGACGGACCGAACTACGCCGATCTGGGGATCAGTCTTCGCGGCATGGTGAAGCGCCTGTCGGAGCGTCACGTCGGCCCGGAGCTCGCCTCGATCCGCCGCGCGCACGACGCGGAGCGGGAGCGCGCGCGAGCGATCGTCGAGCGCGAGCTCGCCGAGCGGCTGTTCGGGCCGGGGATCGATGCACCGGCGGCCGCTCCGCCCGGCGCGGCTCGAGCGGGCGTCTCCCACGCGGACGGGGCCGGCGGTGCGGCGGCGCTCGCGCGGCGTGTGCTCGGTGTCCTGTCGGGGTCGCGAGCGCGGGTCCGGCCCGGCGCGCCGTCGGCCGGCACCGCGTCGGCATCGGTCGAGCCGCGCGAGCTGTTCGCGCTCGGGGCGTGGCGGGAGCGGCTGGCCGCGTCGGCGGACCCGTCGAGCACGTCGTCGGGTCCGCTATCGGGGCCGACGGCGGACACGAGCTCGAGCGCGTGCTCCGACGCGACGGGCGACGAGTCGCTGGAACGCGCCTGCCTGGAGGCGCTCTTGCGCACGGTCGAGGCGATCGTCGCCCACCGGGGCGCGCTGCTCGCCTCGCGCGAGTCCGTCGCGGCCATCGCGCTGGCGCTGGTCGGCCGGGCGCGCGGCGGGGCCTCGATCGACGCGCTCGTCGGGCCGATCGTCGCGCGCGGCGCGGCGGCGGAGGGCTTTCGCCTGCTGCCCGCGCAGTCGGAGCCGATCGTCATGAACGTCAAGGGTGCCTCGGCCTCCGGCAAGAGCACGATCCGCCCGCGCCAGCGGCGTCTCGCGCGCGAGCTCGGGGTGCCGTGGGAGGACTTCGCGCTGATCAGTCCCGACTACTGGCGGAAGTACCTCCTCGACTACGCCTCGCTCGGCGAGGACGAGCGCTACGGCGCGATGCTCTGCGGCGAGGAGCTGGAGATCGTCGACCGGAAGCTCGATCGCCACATGGCGGCCAAGGCGGCGCGCGGCGAGATGTCGCATCTGCTGATCGATCGCTTCCGCTTCGACAGCTTCACGCTCGCGGGGGATCGGACCGAGGAGAGTCGACTGCTGACCCGCTTCGGCCACGAGATCTACCTGTTCTTCATGGTGACCCCGCCGGTGGAGACGGTGACGCGCGCCTGGATCCGTGGCCGGCGCACCGGTCGCTACAAGGCGGTCGACGACCTCCTTCACCACAACGTCGAGGCGTTCACCGGCATGCCGGCGCTGTTCCTGTCATGGATCACCGCCGCGGATCGGCGCGTGCATGTCGAGTTTCTCGACAACGACGTGCCGGAGGGCACCTTGCCCGCCACCGCCGCGTTCGGCTGGAACGAGCGTCTGACGATCCTCGACGTGACCCTGATGCGAGCGATCGATCGCTACCGCGAGGTCGACGTGAACGCGACCCGACCCGAGGACGTGCTGCCCGCGGACGACGGGCGCGACGAGGGCTCGGCGTTCGTCCGCCGTTGCGTCGAGCGGATCGCCCGCGTCGACTTCGCCGACCGCGACACCGCACGGATCTACGCGCGGGTCGAGCGAGGCCGGCTCGTCTGGACAGACGAGGCGCACATCGCCGCCCGCGACGATGCCGGCACGGTGCGCGCGGTGCTCGGCGCGCTCGTGCCGGCGACCGGCGACGACCCTCCGCCGCCGAGCGGCGCGGCCGTGGCCACCGGCGCCGCCGACACCCCGGGCGCCGACATCTCGCGCGCCGATGCCTCGACCGAGCCGACGCCGATCGACGTCGAGCGCGAGGTGCACTTCACCGTCGGTCGCTGGGCGGCGAAGGCGCGCGTCGCGGACCGCGTATGATCGAGAAACCCTTTCCTCCTCCCTGAATGCGACGCGATGAACCTGCTGATCCTCGGCGCCTCCTACGGCTCTCTGCTGGCGACCAAGTGCCTGCTCGCCGGGCACGACGCCACGCTCGTCTGCACCCGCGGCACCGCAGACACGATCAACGCCCACGGCACGCGCGTGCGCCTGCCCGTGAAGGGGCGCGACGATCTGGTCGAGGTCGCCTCGGGAGAGCTGCCGGGCACGCTTCGCGCGGAAGTTCCCGAGTCGGTCGATCCGTCCGCGTTCGACCTGGTGGTGCTCGCCATGCAGGAGCCGCAGTACGGCTCGGACGGCGTGCGCGAGCTGCTCGGACGCGTCGCCGCCGCGCGCGTGCCGACCATGGCGATCATGAACATGCCGCCCAAGCCCTACCTCGCGCGGCTGCCGGGGGTCGACGCCGACGCGCTCGATCACTGCTACGCGGAACCGGCGTCGTGGGCGGCGTTCGAGCCCGGCCTGGTGACGCTCGCGAGCCCCGACCCGCAGGCGTTCCGTCCGCCGGAGGAGGACAAGAACGTCTTGCAGGTGAGCCTGCCGACCAACTTCAAGGTCGCGCGCTTCGCGGACGACGCGCACACGAAGCTCCTCGTCACGCTGCAGGACGACATCCGCGCCGCCCGCCACACGCTGCCCGATGGCGAGTCGCTCGAGCTGCCGGTGCACGTGCGCGTGTTCGACTCGCTCTACGTGCCGCTCGCCAAGTGGGCGATGCTGATCGCCGGCAACTACGCCTGCGTCGGCGAGGACGGCCCGCGCTCGATCCGGGAGGCGGTGCACGACGATCCGGCCCGCTCGCGCGAGACCTACGCGTGGGTCTGCGGGCTCTGCGAGGCGCTCGGGGCGGACGCGGCCGACATGGTGCCGTTCGAGAAGTACGCGAAGGCGGCCGAGGGTCTGGTCAAGCCCTCGTCGGCGGCGCGCGCGCTGTTCGGCGGCGCGGCGCGCATCGAGCGCGTCGACGCCCTCGTGCAGGGTGTCGCGCGTCAGCGCGATCTGCACCTCGATGCACTCGATCGCGTCGTCGAGCGGGTCGACGCGCGGCTCGCGCAGAATCGCGCCGAGGCCGGCTGACGTGGCCGGTACGGAGTCGGCGGCCGGCGGCGGAAAAGCCGGCCGACAGGCTCGGTCGGGCGAGGGCGCGAGCGCCGGCGGCGGCGTCGACTCGCGGACGATGCGCGCGATCGTGCTCGACGGGTTCGGCGGCGAGGAGCGGATGCGCCTCGGCGAAGTGCCGCGCCCCACCCCCGGCCCGGGCGAGGTGCTGGTGCGCGTCGCGGCCACCAGCGTCAACCGCCCCGACCTGGTGCAGCGCGAGGGCAACTACGCGCCGCCGCCCGGCGAGTCGGAGATCCTCGGGCTCGAGATCGCCGGCCGTGTGGAGGCGCTCGGTGACGGCGTCGACGAGCGGCGGATCGGGGATCGCGTGTTCGCGCTCGTCGCCGGCGGCGGCTACGCGGAGTACGCGGTGGCGAGAGACGATCACTGCCTGGCGGTCCCCGACGCGCTCACCCTTCGCGAGGCCGCCTGCATCGCCGAGACCTACCTCACCGCCTGGCTCAACGTGTTCGAGCTCGCGGCGCTCGAGAACGGCGAGTCGGCGCTCCTGCACGGCGGGGGCGGCGGGGTGAACACCGCCGCCCTGCAGCTCTGCCGGGTATTCGCGCCGAGCTCGACGCTGTACGTGACCGCCTCGGCGGGCAAGCTCGAGCGCGTGCGCGAGCTCGGCGCGGATCACGTGTTCGACTACCGTGCCGACGAGTTCGCCAAAGAGATCAGGTCGCTGGCCGAAGGACGCGGCGTCGACGTCATCCTCGACCACCTCGGCGCGCCCTATCTCGCCGACAACCAGCGCGCGCTCGCCGTCGGCGGGCGGCTGGTGGCGATCGGGATCATGGGCGGAGCGAAGGCGGAGCTGAACATCGGGCTGCTGATGGTCAAGCGTCAGCGCATCCTCGGCTCGGTGCTGCGTTCACGCCCGCCGAGCGAGAAGGCGGCGCTGATCGGGCGGTTCGGCGAACGCGTCATGCCGAGGTTCGCCGGCGGCGAGCTCCGACCGCTCGTCTCGAGCGTCATGCCGCTCGCGAAGGCCGCCGACGCGCACCGCGCGATGGCCGCGGGGACGCACTTCGGGAAGATCGTGCTCGAGGTCGATGCCGCCGTGACGTGAGCTCCGTCGCCGTGACGGGTCGTCAGCGAGCGGCGCCCTCGGCGATGTCGAAACGCAGGCTCAGGCGGGACATCCCGCCATCGAGCTTCGCCCCTTCGGCGTTGCCGACCTCGTGCACACGGTAGCCGGCCGCGACGAGCCGGGCGGCCGTGCAGCGGTGGCCGGCGGCGGGAAGGAGCACCCGGTCGTTCACCCGGATCGCGTCGGCCGTCGGTTCGGGATGGGACTCGAGCGCGGGCAGCACCGTGACCGCCACGCCCGCGGCCTCGAGCGCGGCGACGTGGTAGTCGGCGTGATCGCGGTGAAATCGCTCGATGTCGGGCGGGCCGACATCGACGTCGCGCAACCCCTCGACGGCGGACTCCGAAGGCTCGCGCACGAGCGCCCGGGTGAACGTGGAGGACGGATCGGACACCGGTCTCTCCGGGGGACGGGGCGAACGTCGTATCATGCACACCATCGGCGCGCCGGGGCATGGCCGCGGCCGTCAGCCGGAGGGTGCGCCATCGTGTCTGCTCGGGAGGGTCCGTCGATCGTCGCGCCGGTCGCGATGCGTCTGCCGCCGCCGTTGCCGAATCGGCGTCGGAGCGACGGCGCCTGCCGCGCGAGGGCGGTCGGCGTCGTGGCCGGCGTGTACCTGCTCGCGGGTCTGATCGTCACGCTCGCCGTGGTGGTGGTCGACCCGGGCGTCCGGGCGGCGACGGCCTCGGAAGTCGTCCTCGGCGCCGACGGCGCGCCGCTGGCGAGCGTGCTGGCGCATCTCGCCTCGTTCGAGGGCGGCGAGGCGCGCGTCGCCGAGGACATCCCGGACAAGGTCTCGGGGCCGCTGGTCGGCGAGGCCGCCGTGCTGATCGGACTGCTCGTCGACGCGCACCGCCTCACGCTGTACCGCGAGGGACGGACCTTGTGGTTCGATCGCGAGGGGCGGACCGTGGTCGACTTCGTGCCACTCGATCGGCCCGTGATCGTGCGAGCGCTCGAGGCGCTCGCCGCGCCGGTCGCCCCCGGCGGCACGGTGCAGGTGGAGGCGTCCGGGCGCGGGCTGGTGCTGAGCGGGACGCGGGCGTACGTGCGCACCAGTCTCGCGCGGATTGCGCTCGCCACGGGCGTTGCGGTCGAGCCGGACACGCCGCGGGGGCGGGACACGCGCGTGCCGTTGCCCGGGTTGGCCCGGGCGGTCTCGGCGGTCGGCGGCGAGGCGCTCGCCGAGCGTATCGTGCTCGTCTCCTCGAGCCCGCCGCGGTTCGTCCAGCTCGATGACGGCACTCGGCTGGAGATCGGCGCCACGCTCGTCGACGGGCGCCGTCTTCGGGCGATCGAGCGCGAGCGGCTCGTGTTCGAGAACGAGGGCGTCGCGTGGGAGCTCGCGTTCCGCTGACGTCGCCACGGCGCCCTACATCAGACCCTTCGCCTCCATGTCCTTGGCGGCCTTCTTGATCAGGCCCTTCGCGGGCAGGAGTCCGGCACGATCCGATTCGATCGCCTCGAGGTAGGCGTCGAGGGTCGCCTGCGGCATCTCCGGCGTGCCCACGACGATGACCCCGCCCATGCGCGTGCCCCAGTGCGGCGTGCACTTGTAGACGTAGATGCCGGGCACGTCGAACGTCTGATTGACCTCGTCGCCGATCGGGGTGTTCATCTCGACGCCGCCCTCGGGGATCATCGCGCCGATCGTCTCGACGTTGTGGGCGGCCATGCCGGTCCACGTGACGTTCTCGCCGGGTTCGATGTAGGCGACGAGGGGCTCGAACTTGACGCCGACGGCCTGCACGGTCGCGTCCTCGGCGAGCAGCGGGCCGGACAGGAGCAGCGTCGAGGCGGCGAGGAGCGCGCGGGCGCGCGAACGAAGGGACGGCACGGAGGGGATCATGGGGCTCGGTTTCCTCGGGGGGCGGGAGTCGGTGGGGCCGGAGTCGGTGGGGCGGGGGCGTCACGCTCGGCCACCAGCCGACGCGATGCCTTCGGGTCGCGGAACACCAGCGGTCGCGCGACGGGGTCGGAGGGCGTGGCGGCCTCGGCGCGCGCGACGATCTCGTCGACGATCGCCCGGTCGGGGGACTTGGTGCAGACCGGGTCGGCGGCGGCGGGGTCGCCGCTCATCATGAACGCCTGGCAGCGACAGCCACCGAGATCGTCCGCCTGCTCGGGACAGCTGCGGCAGGGCTCCTTCATCCAGGACGTGCCGCGGTAGCGGGAGAAACCCTCGGAGTCGTGCCAGATCGAGTCGATCGAGTGCTCGGCGACGTTCGGGAAGTCGAGCCCGGGGAGCATGCGCGCGGTGTGGCACGGCAGCGCGGTACCGTCGGGCGTGACGGTCAGGAACACGTTGCCCCAGCCGTTCATGCACTTCTTCGGGCGCGTCTCGTGGTAGTCGGGCACGACGAAGATGATGCGGATGCGGCTGCCGTGGCGCTCGCGGTAGCGCTCGACCGTGCGTTCGGCCGCCCGCACCTGCGCGGCGGTCGGCATGAGCCGGTCGCGGTTCACCTCCGCCCACGAGTAGAACTGGGTGTTGGCGAGCTCGAGGTACTCGGCGCCGAGCTCGAGCGCCATGTCGATGATGCGGTCGACGTAGTCGATGTTCAGGCGGTGGATGACGCAGTTGAGCACCATCGGCCATTCGCGCGCCTTGACGATCCGCGCCACGCGGTTCTTCAGGTCGAAGGTCTTCGTGTGCGACAGGAAGTCGTTGGCCTCGCGCGTCGAGTCCTGGAAGGAGAGCTGGACGTGATCGAGCCCGGCCTCGGCGAGGGCGTCGGCCCGCGCCTCGCTCAGTCCGACGCCCGAGGTCAAGAGGTTCGTGTAGTAGCCGAGCCGATGGGCCTCGGCGACGAGGATCTCCAGGTCGTCCCGGAGCATCGGCTCGCCGCCGGAGAAGCCGCACTGGACGCTGCCGAGCGCGCGCGCCTCGTTCAGCACGCGGAGCCAGCCCTCGGTGTCGAGCTCGGTGTCGTGGGTGGCGAAGTCGACCGGGTTGTAGCAGAACGCGCAGTGCAGCGGGCAGCGGTAGGTCAGCTCGGCGAGAAGCCAGAGCGGCGGTCCGGGGCGGGCCGCGTCCGGCGCCCGTGCCGGCGCCCGTGCCGGCGCCCGTGCCGGCGCCCGCGTGCCGCTCGCCCCGAGCGGGCCGGGCAGCGCGCCCGGATCGGACGGCGGGTTCGGGCGCGCGCCGCTCACCGGATGCTGACCCAGCCCTGCGCTAGGGCCACCCCGAGAAAGCCGCGCACGTCGTTGCCGAGTCCGCCCTGCGCGAACGCCTCCTCGAGCGCCGCGACGACGTCGGCGACCGGGCGCTCGCCGTCGCAGCGGGCAAGCGTCTCCCCGGCGCTCCGGTTGAGCTTGACCATGCCCTCGGGGTAGAGCAGTACCCAGGAATCCTGGGCCTCCTCGAACTGCAGGCGGAACGGCTTCGCGACGGACGCCACCGCATCGAGCGCGATCGGCGCCGGCGCGGACGGCGCGTCGGCGCTCGCGACCGCCACGCCGTCGCTCGCCCCCGCGCCCGTCCCGGTGGTGGCCACCCGGTCGGTTCCACCGACGGTCGCGGCACCTCCCGTCACGCCTCCGGCCGCGACCTGATCGGTTCCGTCGCCCGTCGCGTCTCCCGCGTCATCTCTCGCGCCGCTCATGCACACGCCCCGTCGCGGGGCGCGAGCGGTGGCCGGTCGGGCAGTCCGTAGCGGGTCGCCATCGCGTCGTTCATCTGCCAGAGCACGTCGAGCTTGAAGTCGAGAATCTCGAGCGCGCGTTCCTGCGCCGAGCGCGTGTCGAAATGGCCGAGCGTGATCGACAGCCCGTGCTCGACGTCGCGACGCGCCTGCGTGACGCGCTGGCGGAAGTAGGCGAGCCCCGCGTCGTCGATCCAGGGGTAGTGCTCGGGCCAGCTCGCCAGACGCTGCTTGTGGATGGCCGGGGCGAACAGCTCCGTCAACGACGCGCAGACCGACTCCTGCCACGGGCGCCGCCGGGCGAACTCGACATACGCGTCGACCGCGAAGCGCACGCCCGGCACGACGTGCCGCAGATCGACGATCTCCTCGCGAGCGAGTCCGGTGGCGATGCCGAGCCGCACCCAGGCCTCGATACCGCCCGCGTCGCTCTGTCCGTTCAGGTTCTCGTAGCCGTCGTGATCGAGCATGCGCTGCACCCACTCGCGGCGCACGAGCGGGTCGTCGCAGTTGGACATGACGGCGGCGTCCTTGATCGGTATCGCCACCTGGTAATAGAAGCGGTTCGCCACCCAGCCGCGGATCTGCGCGCGGGTCGCGCCACCGGTATTCAGCATGACGTTGAACGGGTGATGGATGTGATAGGCCTTGCCGCGCTCGCGCAGCCGCCTCTCGAACTCGGCGTGGTCCCACGCGGGCCCGGGCGCGGTTACCGGAGCCGCCGTCGCGCCGTCCGCGGTGCCTTGCCTCGTGACCTGCTCGTCCGCTCCCATGCTGATCAGATCTCTATGTCCATGCCGTCGTGCGCGACCTCGATGCCGAGCTCGTCGAGGCGCGCGCGTTCGGGCCCGTCCTCGTCGAGGATCGGATTGGTGTTGTTGACGTGGATCAGTATCCTGCGCGTGGTGTCGGGCAGTGTCGAGAGCCACTCGAGCATGCCGCCCTCGCCGGTCTGCGGCAGATGCCCCATCGAGCGGGCCGTCTTGCCGGACGCGCCGCAGGCGATCATCTCGTCGTCGCTCCACATCGTGCCGTCCACCAGCACGACGTCGGCCGATGCCATCGCGCGCACGACATGCGGTTCGGCCTCGCCGAGCCCCGGCGCGTAGAACAGTCGGCGTCCGCTCGCGCGTTCCTCCATCGACAAGCCGAGCGTGTCGCCGGGCAGCGGCGCGTCGCGGCGCGGCGAGTACGGCGGGGCGTTGCTGGTCAGCGCGAGCGGCGTGATGTCGATGCCGGGGGCACCGGGGATCTCGACCGGCGCCGCACCGGGCACGAGCTCGTGCCAGTCGACGCCCGCGTAATGTCCGAGCACGCCGAACAGCGGATTGCCGGTGGAGAGGTCCTCGCGCACCTGCGCCGTGCACCAGACCGGCAGGGGGTCGCCGCTCTCGCGCAGCATCAGCAAACCCGTCGTGTGATCGATCTGGGCGTCCATCAGCACGATCGCGCGAATGCCGGTGTCTCGGAGCGCGCGTGCGGGCTGCAGCTCCGGGTTGTCCTTGAGCTGCTGCAGGATGTCGGGGGAGGCGTTGAACAGCACCCAGTCCGATGCGGGTGAACCGGTGGCGGCGGTGACGGCGATCGAGGACTGGGTACGAGGCCGCGCGTCGACGCTGCCGTCGCGACAGCCGCGACAGAGGCGGCAGTTGCAGTTCCACTGGGGGAACCCGCCGCCGGCGGCGGAGCCGAGCACGCGGACTCTCATCGGGACACGCGGACGGGGGTCGCGGGGGAGATCGCGGGCATGCGGCGTCGGTCGGGAAGCGGAGGGTGATCGGTGAGCGCGCGATCGGGGGAAGTCGGCGCCGGCCGTTCCCGTCGGAGGGCCGGCGCCGTGCCCGCGACTAGCGGTGGTACATGTACATCGTGATCTCGAAGCCGAAACGGTAGTCGGTGGCTGCGGGGATTTCCCAGGTCATGGCGTTCACTCCAGTCGGATGAAGGCGGCGCGCGGGCGGCGCCGGTCGGTCCGGACACCGCGAACGGTGGCGGACCCGGAGGAGTCTACGACTCGACGGAAGGCCAGGAAAGTGACCTTCGGTACCAGAGTCCGGATCCTCGGGTCGGTCGGGCCGCGAAGGTCGGGCCGCGCGGACCGCACCCGCGCGGGACCGGCTCGACGCCGCTCAGGGCGCGAGCGCCTTCGCGTGGTGGGCGACGTGCTCGTCGATGAAGCTCGAGACGAACCAGTAGGAGTGGTCGTAGCCGTCGCGCATCCGGTAGTCGAGCGACTGTCCGGCCTCCTCGCAGGCCGCTTCGAACAGCGGCGGGCGGAGGTGCTCGTCGAGGAACGGGTCGCCGGTGCCGGTGTCGACGAGGATGTGCGCCTCGCTCGCGCTCGCCCGCACCAGCGCGCTCGCGTCGTACGCCGCCCAGGCGTCGCGGTCGTCGCCGAGGTAGGCACCGAACGCCTTCTCGCCCCACGGCACGGCCGACGGGGTCGCGATCGGCGAGAACGCCGACACCGAGCGGTAGCGTCCGGGATGCTTCAGGTGCAGCGTAAGCGCGCCGTGCCCGCCCATCGAGTGCCCGAGGATGCCCATGCGCGCGGTATCGATCGGAAAGCGCGCGGCGACGAGCTCGCCGAGCTCCTCGACCACGTAGCGATCCATGCGGTAGTGAGCCGACCAGGGCGCCTCGGTCGCCGTCAGGTAGAACCCCGCCCCCTGACCGAGATCGTAGGCCTCGTCGTCGGCCACGCCCTCGCCGCGCGGGCTCGTGTCCGGGGCGACGACGACGAACCCGTGCTCGGCCGCCGCCCGGGTGATTCCGGATTTCTCCATGACGTTCGCCCACGTGCAGGTCAGCCCCGACAGGTACCAGAGCACGGGGCAGGGGCCGTTCGCCGCCTGTGGCGGCACGTAGACGGCGAAGCGCATGGTGCAGTCGCACACGGCGCTGCGGTGGGTGTGCACCGTGAGCCTGCCGCCGTGGTTCTCCCACGAGGACTCGGTCTCGAACCCGTCGGTGTCCCGGTCGTCGCCGTCGCCCGCCATCGTCAGAACTCGACGACGCTGCGGATCGACTCGCCGGCGTGCATCAGGTCGAACGCCTCGTTGATGTCCTCGAGCGGCATCTTGTGGGTGATCAGGCTGTCGATGTCGATGCGCCCGTCCATGTACATGTCGACGATGCGGGGGACGTCGGTGCGCCCGCGTGCGCCGCCGAACGCGGAGCCTCGCCAGACGCGTCCCGTGACGAGCTGGAACGGCCGCGTCGCGATCTCCTTGCCGGCGCCCGCCACGCCGATGATGACGCTCTCGCCCCAGCCCTTGTGGCAGCACTCGAGCGCCGCGCGCATGACCTCGACGTTGCCGATGCACTCGAACGTGTAGTCGGCGCCGCCGCCGGTCAGCTCGACCAGATGGCCGACCAGACCGTCGTGCCCGTCGTGGTCCTTCGGATTCACGAAGTGCGTCATGCCGAACTTCTCGCCGATCGCGCGCTTCTCGGGGTTCATGTCGACACCGACGATCTGCTTCGCGCCGATCATCCTGAGCCCCTGGATGACGTTCAGGCCGATGCCGCCGAGACCGAACACCACGGCGGTCGAGTCCGGCTCCACCTTCGCGGTGAACATGACCGCGCCGACACCGGTCGTGACGCCGCAGCCGATGTAGCAGATCTTGTCGAACGGGGCGTCCTTCCTGACCCTGGCGAGGGAGACCTCCGGGAGCACGGTGTAGTTCGAGAACGTCGAGCAGCCCATGTAGTGCAGGATCTTCTTGCCCTGGTAGCTGAAGCGCGACGTGCCGTCCGGCATGATCCCCTGGCCCTGGGTCGCGCGCACGCGCTGGCAGAGGTTGGTCTTGGGGTTCAGGCAGTACTCGCAGGTGCGGCACTCGGCGGTGTAGAGCGGGATGACGTGATCGCCGACCTCGAGCGAGGTGACACCCGCACCGACCTCGACGACGACGCCCGCGCCCTCGTGCCCGAGGATGGCGGGGAAGGCGCCTTCCGGATCCTCGCCCGAGCGGGTGAACTCGTCCGTGTGGCAGACCCCCGTCGCCTTGATCTCGACGAGCACCTCGCCGGCCTTCGGACCCTCGAGATCGACCTCGACGATCTCGAGGGGCTTGCCGGCCTCGAAGGCCACGGCGGCTCGGCTCTTCATCGTGTTCGGTCTCCTCTCGACATGATGGAACGGTGGGAACACGACCATGATGGCAGCACGCGGCAGGGTCGGCAACGGGTTGATGGTGCACTTGCTCGCCGACGGATCGGCGAGGGCGGCAGCCGTGTCGGCGAGCGGCGACGATCGGATCGGGAGCGGGGCGCCGCGGACCGTGGCTTCGACCACCGGCCCGAGCGGCCCGAGCGGCCCGAGCGGCACGCGCTACTCCGGTGCTCCGACCGAGACGGGCCGCCATACGGGATGGAACACCGACGTGTACGGTCGGTCGCGAAGCGTTCCGCGATTCGTCACCGCGCGTGTCGCCTCCGCCATCGTCGCTGCAGAGAGATACAAGACCGACACCCTGCGACATGAAATCGATCCGTTCGCGCGCGCTCCGTCGCACACGTGCGCGAGCGACGTGTCGAGTCGGACGTGCCGTGAGCTCGGTCGCGAGCGAGAGCGTCCGCCGTCATTCCCGCGGATGAGCGTCCCGTGGTGTCAATTAGTTGACTCTGACCGGCCGATCGAGCCTGTACTTTCGACTTTCGAGGTCGCCTCTCTCGTGGAGGCATACTCGGGCCGCACCCGTTCGCTGCCGCACACGCCCGTGAGCCATCGTCGATTCCCCGACGCACCACTTCGATCTCGCACCGTCCGGTGTCACGCCGCCGCGGCACTCGTGCTGCTCGCCTCGTGCTCGCTGGAGGCGCAGGACACCGTCCCGACGGACGAGCGCGCGGACCTCGCCGGCGACGCCGACGCGCCGGCCGGCGCGTCGCTGCTGGCGCTGCCGCCACCGGCCGAGGCGGGTAGCGCCGCGACCGACGATCGCTTCTCCGATCGGCTGACCGCCGAGCAGGAACGCGACATCCTCGACCGGGCCTATCCGCTGCTCGCGGCGAAGTGGCCGTTCAACAACGTGTTCGTGTGCTGGGAGGAGAGCGACGAGTCCTACTTCGAGGAGCGCACCCTGGTCAGGGCGGCCGTCAAGGAGACCTGGGAGGCGGTGTCGGGACTCGAGTTCCTCGGCTGGGGCAAGTGCTCCGAGCGTTCCGACGGCATCCGCATCGCGGTGCGTGACGAGGGGCCGCACGTGCAGTTTCTCGGCAAGTTCCTGAGCGGAGTCGAGAACGGCATGGTGCTGAACTTCGAGTACCGCCGCTGGGGGGGAGGGTGTCGCGACAAGCGCGATTACTGCAACCGCGTCATTGCCGTGCACGAGTTCGGTCACGCGATCGGCTTCGCCCACGAGCAGAACCGACCCGACACGCCCGGCGAGTGCAACCGCCGGCCCGACGGCAGCGACGGCGACACGACCTCGCTCACCCCCTGGGACCCGCAGTCGGTCATGAACTACTGCAACCCGCTCTACAGCAACGACGGCGTGCTGAGTCTGTTCGACATCGTCGCCGTGCAGTACATCTACGGGGACGCGTGAGCATGAGACCCCGACTCGTCATCCGGACCATCGCGCTGATCGCGTCGCTCGCCACGTTCCTCGGCGGCACCGTCCGTGCCCAGGAACCGGCCCACGACGCGGTGCGCGCGAGCCTCGTCCACCTGAGTGTCTCGGGTACTCCCCAGAGCGGTCCGAACACGGGGGTCGACGGCGGCGTCCTGAGCCAGGGCACGGGCTTCGTCGTGTCGAGCGACGGCTTCATCCTGACCACCCGTCACCTGTTCGCGCCGCTCGAGAAGGTGGACGCGGTCAACGTCATCGTGGTCGGTCGATTCGCGGACGCGGGCGCGACGGCGATGCCGGTGCAGTTCGTGTCCGATCTGCCGCGGCTGGACCTCGCGCTCCTCCGTGCCGACGTCCCGTTCGGGACGGCGCCGCCGCCGGCGCTCGAGATCGGCAGTACCGCGACCGTCGATCGCGGCGCGCCACCGTCGATCCTGACGTCCGGGTTCAGCGGCGACAACTACCGCCGGCGCGTGGCCGAGTACAACGACGCCGAGAGCGCGCACGTCCCGTACGCGTGGACGCTGAACGTGAAGACCAACGACGGGCAGAGCGGCAGCCCGGTCTACACGGAGCGCGATGGCGAGGTGCAGGTGATCGGCGTCGTCAAGGCCACCGCGCGCGAGGACGACGAGCTGACGCTGATGATCCCGATCGAGTACTCGATGCCGCTGATCGGGCACCTGAGATTCCAGGCGCTGAGCGACAGGCTCGATCGCCTGACGAGACTGATCGGCGACATGACCGAGGGCGATCCACCGCTGTTTCCGCGTATCGAGAAGATCGAGGGCGACGTCGAGGAGATCGGGTCGCACTTCACCTGGCACGCGGAGAGCGCGTCGAACGGCTCGATCATCATCCGCTACGAGAAGATCATCAGCGGCGGCCCGCACGTCGATCGGATCCGGGTGAACATGACGCCGTACATGCGCTTCCACGACGAGGAGGGTGACGGGAACGGCGAGGGCGTGGTCTTCACCACCGCGGCGACGGACCTCAGGCTGCCCGGCGGGGGGCGGTTCGAGCGCGAGATGGCAGGGCCCGAGTCCGGCGTCGGCGAGTTCGTGATCCCCGGCGTCGCCACGCTCCTGAAGACGCTGGTCGACCTGACGGCGAGGGCGGTCGGTGGTGCCGAGCCCTATCGCGACGTGGAGATCTCGCTGGTGCCGTTCGTCGGCGATCAGGCACTGCTCCCGCGAAAGCTCTTCGTCGTTCCGGACTTCGAGTGGGCGGACTTCAACCAGAACTGACGTGGACATGACTCGCCACCTGCCCGACTCCCTCGCACCCGACGCCGGTCGGGCCGTCGCGCGCGCCGCCGTCGCCCCGCGCGCGTTCGCGGCAACGCTCTTGATGGCGGTCGCCGCGGCGTTCGCGGCGGCGGGCACGTCGGCCGCCGACCGCTTCGAACCACCGGACCTTTTCGCGGAGACCGCCCGCGCGCCGCTCGCGGCGACCCCCGTCGGCGCACAGCTCGCCGGCGACGTGCTCGTCGTCATCGGCACCACCGACGAGGGGCGCGGTCACGTCGCGAGCCTCGACGCGAGCACGCTTCGAGTGCGCGCCGAGCGAGCGTTCCGCACCCTTCCCGTCGACGTGGCGGTCGACGCGCGTGGCACCGTCTTCGTGGTGGGCGCGACCGCCGACGGCGCCACCCGGGTGCTGGCGATGGACGCCGATCTCGAGCCGCTCGGAGCGTTCGACATCGGCGAACGTCTCGTCTACCCGCGGGTGTCGGTGCCGGTGCCCGGACGGCTGGTCGTCGGCAGCCTCGCCAGCGTGATGCGGGTCGTCGACGTGAGCGATCCGGCGACGATGACGCGTGCGAGCGACTTCACCCCGCCGAGCTACTCGACCGGGGTCGGGCGCACCTGGACCTCCCGCGACGACGCCGCGCTGTTCGCGAACCTGAGCGTGCAGAGCTGGCTCGTCGCCTTCGACATCGCCACCGCCCGGCAGCTCGGCGAGATCGGCTACCGTCTGAAGGGCGGGCCGGAGGAGCCGTTCGCGGTCGCCGCCCTGGTCGAAGGCGCGTCGTGCGCCGCCCTGGACAGCTCGTCGTTTCTCGTCGCCGATGCCCGGCGCGGTACTTTGACGCTCGCCGAGTTCGACGCCGACTTCCGCTCGCTCGACATCGTGACCGCCGTCGAGACCGGACTCGATCAGGACCCGCACGCCGCTCCGCGACCGCTGCCCGGCGGCGAGGTCGTGCGACCGACCGCGCTGGTGGCGAGTGCCTGCGATTCGTCGGTGATCTGGGTCGGCAACGTCGGCACGTCGGAGGTCATCCAGTACGCCGTGAACGACGACTACGGATCGATCGAGAAGATCGGGTCGATCGAGCTGAGCGAGCGACCGATCGCGTTCGCCGTGGCGCCCGACGCCGACTACGCGCTGGCGGTGTCGGCGGACGGGCGCACGATCACCCGTCACGAGCCCGGTGCCGGCGAGCGCGGCACGCGCTCGATCGGTGACCCGGCGGTGCGCGAGCTGCAGCGCCTGCTCACGGACACGGGCTACCCGGTCGGCACCATCGACGGCGTGCTCGGGCCGGCCACCCGGCGCGCGCTAGCGCTGTACGAGACGAACACCGGTGTCGAGATCGATCTCGACAACCTCGAAGACGCGCTCGGATCGATCGGTGCGAACCGGGCGAACGCGCGCAAGCGCCGGTAGTCGGTGACGCGGCACACGCCGCGGGATTCGTCAGCCACCGTCAGCAACGCGAGGGGAAGAGCCGCCATGCACGAACCCGTATCCACCGGTGCGAGCCGCGGGTCGAGTCCCGGGTCGAGCGCCGGCGCGCCGATGCACCATCACGCGTCGCTCGGCGCGAGGCACGAACCGCCGCCACGGCCACCCGCGCCGGCGCGCGCGACGCCGGGCCTGCGGTCGCGCCTGCGGTCGCGCTCGCAGCCGCGCCCGCAGCTGCTGGTCGCGCTGCTCGTCCCGCTGTGCTGGGGCCTGGCCGGTTGCCAGTCGCGCCTCGAGGCGGTACCGGGCGCGCAAGGCTGGTCACCGGTAGAGCGCGAGGCCTGGTACCGCGGCACGCAGGGTTCGCGTCTGCTGCCGCGCGCGTGGTTCGACGCGCTCGAGGTGGCCGACGGCGAGGCCCCGTTCGCCGCGATGGATCACCTCGTCTCCTACGGCTTCCTGAGCCCGCCCACGGGCCACGAATCGGCGCTGCCGATCGGCTTCACGCTCGATCGGCAGGCGGACGCGCGCCTGAAGGTCGGCGGGCTGCGCTGGTACGCCGGGCAACCGGGTGACGCCGACACGGCGGAGCCCTGGATCGGCATGAACTGTGCGGCCTGCCACACCGCCCGGATCAGCCACGAGGGCGAGGTCGCGACCATCGACGGTGGGCCGAACCTGCTCGACTTCCAGAGCTTCGTCGAGGCGCTCGACGCGGCGCTCGCGGCCACGCGCGACGATGCCGGCAAGTGGGAGCGGTTCGCGTCGAAGGTGCTCGACGGCAAGGACTCCGACGACGATCGGGAGCGGCTCGAGCAAGCCTTCGATCGGCTGCTCGCCTGGCAGACGCTCGCGGCCGACATGAACGAGACGCCGATGCGCTACGGCGCCGGGCGACTCGATGCGGTCGGTCACATCCTCAACAAGGTGCTGATGTTCAACGGCGCGGTGGCGCGGGACGGCATCCCGTCCGATGCACCCGTGAGCTACCCGTTCCTGTGGGACATCTGGCGCCAGCAGCGGGTGCAGTGGAACGGCGTGGCGGAGAACAGTCGCCTGAAGACGCCCGGAGATCCGATCGAGTACGGCGCGCTGGGGCGCAACGCCGGGGAGGTGATCGGCGTCTTCGGGGAGGTGCTCGTGGTGCCGGACGAGGGGCTCGCCGACACGGTGCGCGGCTACGACTCGTCGGTGCGCACCCGCAACCTGATGCGCATGGAGCAGTTGCTGCAGAAGCTCGAGGCGCCACCCTGGCCGGCGCACTTCCCGCCCGTCGACGGCTCGCTCGTCGACGCCGGCGAGGCGCTGTTCGCGCGCGACTGCGCGAGCTGCCACCTGACCCCGGATCTGCAGGCGGAAGGCGAGCCGACCGAGCGCATGGTGGCGTTCGAGGACACCTCCCCCGAGAACCTGACCGACATCTGGATGGCCTGTAACGCGTACGTCGCCGACGGACCGAGCGGTCCGATGCAGGGCACGAAGGACAACGACGGCAATCGCATCGGCGAGCGGGCGCCGGTGACGGCCATGCTGGCGACGGCCGTCAAGGGCGCCTTGATCGGCGACGCGAAGGAGCTCGTCAAGGAGGGCGTGCGGAACTTCGTGGCGGTGCGCCGGTTGCCGGAGATCGATCGGGCCGAGGACCCGTTCGATCCGCGCGGCAACGATCGGGCGATCTGCCTCGAGACGCCCGACGTCGCCATCCTCGGCTACAAGGCACGCCCGCTCGACGGCATCTGGGCGACGGCGCCGTACCTGCACAACGGCTCGGTCCGTTCGCTCTACGAGCTGTTGCTGCCGGCGGAGGAGCGCGCCGCCGAGTTCCGTGTCGGAAGCCGCGAGTACGATCCGGTCGACGTCGGCTACATCGCCGACGACGAGGCGGGCTTCCTGCTCGACACGAGGATCGAGGGCAACCGCAACGTCGGCCACGAGTACGGCGCCGCGGCCCTGAGCGAGACCGACCGGCGGGCGCTGGTCGAGTACATGAAGACGCTCTGAGCGTCGTCGTTTCCTCGCCGTCGGCCGGCCGTGCTCAGCGCGGCGCGATGAAGTTGCCGTAGGCGCGCGTGCCCGAGCCGGTGCCGATCGTGTCGATCACCTCGAGGGTGCGGGCGTCGATCACGCTCAGCGTGTCCTCGAACCAGTTCGCGACGTAGACGTGGACATCGTCGGGATGGGTCGCGATGCCCTCGGGGTATTCGCCGACGTCGATCGACGCCACACGTTCGAGCGACGCGGTGTCGATGACGCTGACCGCGTCGTCGTACTGATCGGTCACCAGGGCGACGCTGTCGTCGAGGGCGAGCGCGACGGCGTAGGGGCGCTCGCCGACGGCGATCTCGGCGAGACTCTCCATCGTCGCCGTGTCGATCACGCTCACCGAATTGCCGGCCACGTTGGCGACCCAGAGCCGCTCGCCCCCGGCCTCCAGCGCGAGCCCGAACGGGCGCGCACCGACGGCGACCGATCCGCTGCGCTCGCCGCCGCGCAGGGCGTAGGCGCTCACCGCGTCGTCGTCGCGCTCGGCGACGTAGAGCGTCTCGCCGTCCGCCGAGAGCGCGAGTCCCGACGGCGCCTGTCCGACCGCGAAGCGGGAGAGCGTCTCGCCGCTCGCGGTGTCGAGCACGGAGACGTGGTGCTCGTACCAGTCGGCGACCAGCAGGCGGGTGTCGGTGGCGAGCAGCGCGAGCGGCCCCGGCGGCAGCGCGTGGGTACGCCGCACGACGAGTGTCGCGGTGTCGATCTCGCTGATCGTGCCGTCGCCCGGGTTGGACACCCACACCGTCGCGGCGTCCGGCGAGACGCTGACGCCCGCCGGCTGATCCCCGACGGCGACGTTCGCGACCACCTCGCCCGATCCGGTGTCGATCACGCTGACGTCGTTCGATCCCTGGTTGGTCGCGAAGGCGAACGGGGCGGCGACCGCACCGGCACCGGCGAGCGCGAACGCCGTCGTGACGACGAGGGTCGCGATCGTCGACGACCCGACGGTGCGGAGCGACGCCCGCGACGACGTGCCGCCGGAGCGGCGACCAGCACTCGACCGGGCGCCGGGCACGTCGTCCCGCGCGCGGCGACGGCGTGCGCGGCCCGTGCCCGCGATCACTTCGACTCGAGCAGTGTCTTCAGGTGCGCGAGCCCCGCCCGGTAGACGCCGGTGACGGCCGCGACGGCGGCCTCGTCGTTCAGCTCGGGCGGCGGATCGTTGTTGGGGTAGCCGCGATAGAACGCGCCCTTCCACGTGACCGTGCTGCCGTCGCCGTTCGCCGCGACCGACAGCGTCGAGGAATAGTTGTTGACGGGCAGGATCGCGACGTCGTGGGTCGCGTCGGGGATGCGGTACGAGTAGCTCATCTTCGCGTCGTCGTGCTTCTTCAGGAGCTCGACGAGCTCGGCGCCGCCGTCGAGCACGAGGGTGCGCGTCGCGGTCGGTTCGTTGCCGCCCTCGCCGCGCGACGCGGTGACTATGGGCAGCCAGGCGTCTGCCGCCTGGAAGTCCCCGATCAATGCCCAGACCTCGGCGGGCGGGGCGGCGATGTCGACGCTCTCGCTGACCTTCTGGCGGGTCGGGCCGTGCGCGTTCGCGGCGGGCGGGACGAGGGTGGCCAGGGTGAGGCCGAGCAGGGCGGTGCGGACGATCGGTTTCATCGGTGGAGCGACTCCTCGGTGCATGTCCGTGTGGGTTGATGTGCGGGTCTGTGCGGTTTGGTGCGGTGGTGGCTGGTCGTCGCGGATCGAAGCGGGTCGGATCGGCGCGACGGGGTTGTGCGCGCGAGTCCGTCTCGCGTCGGTTCGGGAGGATCAGTTCTTGCCGGGCACCAGCGACTGCGGAGCGTCGACGAAGGTGATGTCGGTCTCGCTGGCCCGGACCTGTTCGAGCGAGTCGGGGTCCTCGACGCTCGTGTTCGACGGGGTGACCTGACCGATGACCGGCAGGCCCTTGCGCAACTTCCGGGTCGCCTTGTCGACCCGGTCGTGCAGGGTCGGGGTGTAGGCCAGGGCGAAGGAGCGCGGCACGGTTCGGCCGAGACCGTGCTCGAGGTCGGCGCCCCAGAGGTAGATGCGATCGGGCTCCTCGACCAGCACGCCGTGCAGGTAGAAGGTCGTCGGCAGGTCGCGGGTGGTCGGCCAGCCGAGCAACGTCGGCCACGACAGGTAGGTCACCCAGCAGAGCGCGACGACGGTGACGTTGGCGAGGCTCTTGACGCTCCAGTGCCAGGACGAATGCAGGTTCAGTCCGAGCAGGAGCGCGGCGAGCGCGACGTAGGCGACGACCAGGCCGACGATGCCGAAGGTGGGCAGCAGCGCGTTCAAGCTCAGCGCGGCACGAGTGACTTGGGACGACGGGTGACGTTGCCGATCGAGCCGTCGGTGCCGACGGTGAAGCGCACCGCGGTCGCCTCCTCGCCCTTCGTCGACAGCGTGCTGGTGCCGTAGTAGGCGACGGTGTAGACGGGGTTCACGCGGGCGACCTTGACCGACACGGGCACGGATGTCTCGGCCTCGGTGTCGTAGTAGTGGACGTTGACGACGTACTCGCCGGGAACGGTTCCGCGGATCGCCGCGACCTCCTGATTCAGGGGATTGTCGATCGTCCTTCCGTCCACTTCCATCGAATCATTGAGCATTCCGCGATCATCCCTGTCAAGGTGGACCAGGCCGCCGCCGCGGTTCCTGAACCAGGTGAGGTTACCCTTCGGATCCTCGATGTAGGTGTCGATGTCGTCGGTGGTCGAATCGGGCCACGTGACGCTGATGACGTACTCCGCCTCGATGTCGATCTTGCCGCTCTCCTCGGCCGGCGCGAGGAACAGGATCGCGACGAAGAACAGCAGCACGAACCCGAGCAGGACGTTGAAGAGCAGGTCGGTGAACGGGTCGGCTCCGGCGACCGTCGGTCGATGGCGTGCCCGCGCGCGCAACGTTCAGCCTCCGCCCGCGCGGCGATCGAGCGCGAGCACGGCGCGCGCCCGGTCGCTCGCCGCCGCGTGCGCGGTCCGGCCCGTTCGGCGGCCCGCCTCGGCGCGGTAGCGCGCCAGCAGTCCGAGCAGGTGTTCCGCCTCGCGTCCGAGGATCAGGTACTGCACCGACAGGAGGGTCGCGCCGACCAGACCGGCGAGCGTCGTGAACAGCGCCGTGCCCATCCCGCCGCTCATCGCGACCAGCAGGTCCCGGAGCCCTTCCGCTCCGTCGATGGAGACGCCCGACAGCGAGCCGAAGATCAGGATGAAGCCGATGATCGTGCCGAGGAGCCCGAGTCGCACGCTCATGTCGACCAGGAACCAGCCGAAATCGACGGGGCTGCGGAGTCGATCGGCGTAGAGCTCGAACAGGTCCTCGGGCACCGCGCCCCCGGTCGCGGGCGAGTCGGCGATCGCCGACTCGCCGTGGGCACCGACGGCCGCGCTTCCCGACGGGCTCCGGTCGAGGGGTCCGGGCGGGCCCGCGGTGGGAATTTCCGGCCGGACCTGCCGCGCGCTCTCGCGTGCGGCCTCGCAGGAAGCTCCGGATGCATCGCCCGGCACCGCCGTCGCCCCCGTCGGTGTCGAACGGCGCACCGGCTCGACGTCACGGATCCACGCCGCCACGAACGCCGTGTCGGTGTCGTCGATCGGAGCGCTCGACGGGTGTCGCCCGTCGAGCGCGGCACGCGCGATCTCGATGCGCCGCGAGAAGCGCACGACGTGCCAGACGGCGTGCACGCTGCCGGCCACGACCAGCGCACCGATCAGCGCCGTGAGGTGGCTCCGGTCGAGCGCGAACACCGGGCCGAGCAGGCGCTCGCCGTGGAGCACCGCGAGCCCGAGGGCCGCGAGGGTCACGAACAGCAACCAGATCTGCGGGAAGTGATGGGGGGGAACCGCGAACGGGTCGATCACGTCGTCCGGCGCGCGTCCGCGGCGCGCACGACGCCTCGCGATCGCCCCCACGCTCACAGGCCCTCGGCGACGAGATCGTCGAGTCGGCGCCAGGTCTCGACGGCGGTCGCCCGCTGCAGCGGCGACAGCGTCCACTCGGTGCCGATCTGCGCGAGGTAGTACTCGGCGACCGGGCTGCCGGCGATGTCGGCGTGGTGATACCAGCCGAACGCGCGCAGCGCGTCGTGGGGTACGCCGAGACCCTGGCCGTAGAGATGCCCGAGGTTCATCTGCGCCGGCGCGTGGCCGCGGCTGGCCGCCGCGTGATACAACTCGGCGGCGCGACGTGCGTTCGCCGGCACGCCGAGACCGAGGTAGTGGAGATTGCCGAGCACGGTCTGCGCCGCCGGATCGCCGGCCTCGGCGTCGGCGCGCGCCCACTCCGCGGCCCGATCGTAGCGTCCGGCGGCCATCGCCGCACGGTAGTCGCCCGCGGCCGGCCCGTGACGGGTCCAGGCGAGGATCGCGCCGACCACCGCGAGGAGGACGACTACCGCAAGGCGTGCCCCGCCCCGACAGCCACGCGCGTGCGTCGGCGAACCCGCGGTCCGGCGGGCGGCGCGGCGGGCGGCGCGGTGGGCGGGACCGCAGGCGGGGTGGCGGGGCGGGGGCGGACCTGGACGATGCGGCACGGTCGGTGTAACGTCCCGATCAGCCCACCGGCGTGCCGGCGCGACAGCGCGCGGCGGCCGCCGCGCGGTGCGTCCCGATTCCGGACAGCGAGCGCTCGCCATGTCAAACACTCTCCAGGACGTCTGCCGGGCCGCTGGCCGGGCCGCTAGCCGGGTCGTCTTCCGGGCCGCTCTTCAGGGTGGCGAGGCTGCCGAACGAAGCGTCGCGATCGCGTCGCCCGGTGCGCCGTCGGCTGTCCCGCACACCGCGCTGGCCGCCGTGCTGACGGTCGCCGTCGCCGCGTCGGGCGCGCTCTGGGCGACACCGCTCCGCGCCGACGAACCCGCGCCGATGCCGGAGCGGATGGAGCCGGCCGACGACGTCACGCACGACGAACGCTGGGAGACGTTGCGGGCGTACTACTTCGCCGATGCCGCGATCGCGTCCGGCGAGGCGCTCTTGTCGCTCGATGCGCCGGAGCGCGCGCACGACGCGGCCGTCGTGCCGGTGGCGGTCCACGCGCTCGATCCCGACGTCGCGATCCGTCGCGTGCACCTGATCGTCGACAAGAACCCGCTGCCGCTCGCCGGTATCTTCACGTTCGAGGAGGACGCCCGGGGCTGGCGGACGCTCGAGACGCGGATCCGCATCGACGAGTACACCAACGTGCGCGCCGTCGCCGAGCTCGACGACGGCTCGCTCGCGATGGTCTCGCGGTTCGTCAAGGCCGCCGGCGGCTGCTCGGCGCCGGCCATGGCGGACCTGGACGCGGCGATGGCGCGGGCCGGGAAGATGAAGCTCCTGATCGACGAGGCGACGGCGAACGCGACGCCCGCGGTGGAGGGCATGTCGCCGGCGGCGAACGTGTCGGGCGGCTCGCCGGCACTCGCCTCGGCGACGATCAAGATCAGCCACCCGAACAGTTCCGGCATGCAGTTCGATCAGGTGTCGAGGAACTACGTCCCGGCGTTCTTCGTGCAGCGCATCGACGCCACCGTCGAGGGTCGGCCGCTGATCGGGGTGGAGACGAACTTCTCGCTCAGCGAGAATCCGGTGATCGCGCTGACCTTCCCCGAGAGCGCCGCCCGCGGCACGCTCGCCGTGCACGCCTCCGACTCGAAGGGCAATCGCTACGAGAGCTCGGCGCCGTTCGTCGACGGCGGCTCGTGACGGAAACCCGTCGCGGCGCCCGACGCGCCGCCCGCGCGCCGCACCTGCCACCGACCCGTGCGCGATGTCCACCGGCGACGAGCGGCGTGGCGGCGCCCGGTGCACGAAGAGCCTAGAAGCAGCGCAGCGTGGACTCCGCCTGCAACGCCTCCAGGCGCTCGACGCGGCCCTTGGCCCAGTTCGAGTCCCGGTAGAAGATTCCCCGCTGACCGATGTCGCGTTGCACCTGCAGCACGGTGCCGGCCTGCTCGTAGCTCTTGTAGTCCATGCGCGCCTTGATGAAGTCGATGCTGCACGAGCACTGCTGCAGCGCCTCGCGGGTGTTGCCGTTGGCCGCCATGCAGCCGAGCACGTAGTCGGCGACCGCGGTGGTCGGGTAGTCGTCCATCGCGGCGCATTCGGATGCGGCGACATCCGCCTCGGCACCCGCTTCGCCCGCCGCCGCATCGGGGTCGGCCGCGTGCCCGGCGCCGCCGAGCGCGAGCACCGTCGCGACGAGGGTGATCACCGCGCGGACGGGACGCGAACGTGGCGTGCTCGTCGGTGTCTTCATCGGTTCTCGTCCGGGTTGTCGTCGAGCCTGAGCTCGTAGTCGAAGGGCAGTCCGCCGCTCTCGCGCCCCGAAGCGTCCGCCGCGCTCGCGCCGGAGCGCGCGCCGATCGCGAGCACGCCTCCCGGCACGTCGTCGCTCAGGACGATGCGGATCGTCGCGTCGCGGTACCCCGGTCGCCTGCCGAGGAAGGCGTCGTCGCTGAACGGTTCGAACGAGAGCGCGACGGTCGAGATCTCCGTGCCGTCGTGCAGGACACGGCCTTCCTCGATGCGCGTGTCCTCGCGCGCGAAGCCGTCGCGAATGCGATTCCTGACGTACAGCGCTCCGCCGCCGGCGGAGGCGGCGAGCGACTGCGCGACGTGCTCCAGCATCGCGATCAGCACCGGGTTGCCGCGATAGCGCTCGAACGGCGGCAGCTCGAGACGGCGCTCGTCGTGCAGGAAATCGAGGGTGACGTCGCGGCGTTCGGCATCGGACTCCGCGTCGACCGCGAGCGTGGCCCGATCGTCGACCGCCGTCGCGCCGCCGACGCTCGCGGCATAGCGGTAGACGATCTCGTCGCCCGCGCGCGTCCCGGCGAGGTGTGGTCGGTCATAGACCAGGGTCTGTGCGGCGTTCAGGTCGTCGAACGCGTGGACGACGTGCGCCGGGGAGATCGCCGCCGCGACGCCGAGCGCGCCGGCCAGCGTGACCGCGCGGGCGAGGCGCACGTGCCGTGACGATCGGGAGGACCTCGGGGCGAACGGTCGTCTGGATGGCATCGATCGGGATGTCCGGAGCGTTCGTCGATACGGTAGGGTCGGCGTGACGAGAGTGTCAAGCGGGACGGCGGGCGGGTCGATGGGTGCGACGGTCACGGTGGGTATCGTCGAAGTCTGGCGTCGGGTGACCGGTAGGCCGCTCGTCCGCTCGGCGGCGATCGTGCTGCTGCTCTGGGTCGTCGCGCTGTCCGCCGGTGGCGCCGCCACCGGGGACGCGAGCGAGCGCGACGGCGACGCCACGTCCCGCACCGACGGTGCCGCGGCGGAGACGACGGCGGGAACGGAGGCGGGAATGGAGGCGGACGCGGCGGCGTTCGTGCGCGAGGTCGCGCCAGGTCATTTCGTTCACGTCGGCCGACACGAGGACATGTCGCGGGCCAACCGCGGCGACGTGGCCACGATCGGCTTCGTCGTCGGCGACGACGCGGTGGCCGTGATCGATCCGGGCGGCAGCAGCGAGGTCGCCCGCGCGCTCGAGCGCGCGATCCGGGCGCACACCGCGCTGCCGGTCACGCACGTGGTGCTGACGCACTTTCATCCCGACCACGTGCTCGGCGGCCACGTGTTCGCCGATGCCGGCGTGGTCGTCGCGCACGCCCGCCACGCGCGCGCGGCGGTACAGCGCGCGGCGTTCTACATCGATCGCCACGCGTCGCTCCTCGCCGCAGGCGCCGGCCCGCTCGTGCCCACCGTCGGCGTCGAACCGGGTGCCGACATCGAGATCGCGCTCGGTGGCCGGACACTCACCGTCACCGCGTGGCCGACCGCGCACACCGACAACGACATCAGCGTGCTCGACGCGGCGGGCGGCGTGCTGTGGGCCGGAGACCTGCTCGTCGTCGCCCGCACGCCGTCGCTCGACGGCAGTCTCGTCGGCTGGCTCGCCACCCTCGATCGACTCGCCGCGCTCGATGTCGAGCTGGTCGTGCCCGGTCACGGCAAGCCCGCCCCCCCCGACGCGATCATCGCGCCCGAGCGACGCTACCTCGCGTCGTTGCTCGGCACCACGCGCGCACGCATCGCCGCCGGTGACGGACTGTCCGAGGCGCTCGCCGAGGCCGAGCGCTCGCCGCCGGGTCCGTGGCGACTGTACGAGCTGCACCATCCGGCGAACGTCACGCGGGCGTGGACGGAGCTGGAGTGGGAGTGAGGCCCGGCGCGAGATCGACCTGCGGAACGGACGCGTGACGGCGTGATCGCGGCGGTCCCGATCCGGCGTCGGTTCGCCCCGGGCGGCGACGCGACCGGACGGAGCAGGGCTGTCCCTATGGGCCACCGGTAGCATTGACGTGCAGTGACCCGGGCGTACAGTCGATCCCGCCGGAGGAAGGTGCAATGACGTCTGGTCAAGGCGCCGGTGCCGGCTTCCACTCGCCATCTGCCCGCGTCGCGGGCTTCTCACGGGGTAATGCATGAGACCTGTACAGAGGAGAGGACTGCTCGTCGCCGCGATATCGGCATCGGCCCTTTCGGTCGGAAGCGTCGGGGCCAACGACGAGCTGCTTGAGCTGTCGGCCGACCCGGCCAACTGGGCGATGCCCGCCGGCGACTACGCCAACACGCGCTACAGCAAGCTGGAGGAGATCACGTCGGAGAACGCCGGCGAGCTGAAGCCTGCATGGACGTTCTCCACCGGCGTGCTCCGCGGGCACGAGGGCGGGCCGCTGGTCATCGGCGACACGATGTACATCCACACGCCGTTCCCGAACCGCGTCTACGCGATGGACCTGAACGAGCAGGGCCGCATCCTCTGGATGTACGAGCCCAAGCAGGATCCGTCGGTCATCCCGGTCATGTGCTGCGACACCGTCAACCGCGGCGTCGCCTACGGTGACGGCAAGATCTTCCTCCACCAGGCGGACACCACGCTGGTGGCGCTGGACGCCGAGTCGGGCGAGGTCGAGTGGTCGGTCAAGAACGGTGATCCGGGCAAGGGCGAGACCGGCACGGCCGCACCGCTCGTGGTCAAGGACAAGGTCTACCTCGGCATCTCCGGGGGCGAGTTCGGCGTGCAGGGTCACCTGACCGCCTACAACATCGCCGACGGTTCGATGGCGTGGCGCGGCTACTCGACCGGTCCGGACGACATGACGCTGATGGACCCGGAGAACACCACTCACCTCGGCGAACCGGTCGGCAAGGACTCCGGTACGGCCACGTGGGAAGGGGACCAGTGGAAGATCGGCGGTGGCACGACCTGGGGCTGGTTCTCCTACGATCCCGACGAGAACCTCGTCTACTACGGTTCGGGCAACCCGAGCACCTGGAACCCGGTGCAGCGCCCCGGCGACAACAGGTGGTCGATGACGATCTTCGCCCGAGACGCCGATACCGGCATGGCGAAGTGGGTCTACCAGATGACCCCGCACGACGAGTGGGACTACGACGGCGTCAACGAGATGATCCTCGTCGACCAGGAGATGGACGGGGAGATGAGAAAGACCCTCGTGCACTTCGACCGCAACGGCTTCGGCTACACCCTCGATCGGGTCAGCGGCGAACTCATGGTGGCCGAGAAGTTCGATCCGGCCGTCAACTGGGCCACGCACGTCGACATGAAGACCGGTCGCCCGCAGGTGGTCGCCGAGTACTCGACCGAGCAGAACGGCGAGGACGTCAACTCGACCAACATCTGCCCGGCCGCGCTCGGCTCGAAGGATCAGCAGCCGGCGGCCTACTCGCCGAAGACGAAGCTGTTCTACGTCCCGACGAACCACGTCTGCATGGACTACGAGCCGTTCGAGGTTGAGTACACCGCGGGTCAGCCGTACGTCGGCGCGACGCTCTCGATGTACCCCGCGGGCCGCGTCACCGAGGACGGCACCGACAACCTCGGCAACTTCATCGCCTGGGACGCGACGACGGGCGAGATCAAGTGGTCGATCCCCGAGGCGTTCTCGGTCTGGTCCGGCGCGCTCGCCACGGCCGGCGACGTGGTCTTCTACGGCACGCTCGAGGGCTACCTGAAGGCGATCGACGCCAACACCGGCGAGGAGCTCTACAGCTTCAAGACGCCGTCGGGCATCATCGGCAACGTCAACACCTGGGAGCATGACGGCAAGCAGTACGTCGGCGTCCTGTCGGGTCTCGGTGGCTGGGCCGGCATCGGCTTCGCGGCGGGTCTCACGGGCGACACCGACGGGCTCGGTGCGGTCGGGGCGTACAAGTCGCTGTCGAGCTACACCTCGCTCGGTGGCGTGCTGACCGTCTTCTCGCTGTAACGTCGCACGGGGCCGCGGTTCGTCGGCGGCCCGAAGCGCGAGCGGAGGATAAGGAGGGCGGGGTCGGGACATCGGGTTCCGACCTCGCCCTTTCGCGTCGTGGGCCGTGCAGGCCTGCCTGGCGTTCCGCTCTGGACGTCCGTTCGGCGTCTGTTCGATGTCCGCAACGCTCGCACGCCGCACCCTGACCGTCGGGAGACAGATGCGCACGATGTCCAGACCGAGCATCGCCGAGCGGCTGGATCGTCGCGCCAGCTTCCGGTCCAGCGGCGCAACGTCCGTTCCGACGTCGTCCGCGCTCGCGGCGTCCCTGCCGGGGGCGTGCCTGATCGCCGTGCTCTCGTTGTCGATTCCCGGTGTCACCCTCGCGGCCGACGGCGCCGGCCGGCAGGCGTTGACGACCAACCGGCTGAAGGTCTGCGCGGATCCGGCCAACCTGCCGTTCTCGAACGAGGCACTCGAGGGGTTCGAGAACCGTATCGTCGATCTCGTCGCCGACGAGCTCGGCCTCGAGGCGCGCTACACCTGGTACCCGCAGTCCACGGGGTTCGTCAGGAACACGCTGCGCGTGCGCCAGTGCGACCTGATCAGCGGCATCACGACGACCAGCGAGCGGGTGCAGAACACCAACTCCTACTACCACTCGGTCTACACGATGGTGTACCGCGCGGACTCCGGTCTCGAGGCGACGACGATGGGCGATCCGACGCTCGCGGAGCGGAGCCTGGGCGTCGTCGCCGGCACGCCGCCGGCGGACGTGCTGGCCCGGCTCGGGCTGCTCGGCCGGGTGCGGCCCTATCAGCTGATCACCGACACCCGACGGGAGAAGCCCGCCGAACGCGCGTTGGAGGATGTCGTCGCGGGCGAGATCGACGTCGCGTTCGTCTGGGGGCCGATCGCGGGCTACCACGCGAGTCGCCACCCCGATGCCGAACTCGTCGTCGTGCCGCTTCTGAAGGAGGCGGCCGACGTGCGCATGGACTTCAGCGTGTCGATGGCGGTGCGCTACAACGAGACCGACTGGAAGCGCACCGTCAACCGTGCGCTCGCCGCTCGCGAGGACGAGATCCTGGGCGTGCTTCGCGAGTACGGCGTGCCGCTGCTCGACGACCGTGGCGAATTGCTCGGAGACTGACGGTTCGCGCCGCGCGTGCGGTGGCGGATCGTGCGCGCCGGCTCGTCCGCGCACTCGTGTGCCGGCACCTTTCCGGGCTCGCGCGCCGGCCCCGTCATGCGTTCGGGCGTGCGCTCGGGCATGCATTCGGGCATGCATTCGGGCATGCATTCGGAGATGGGCTCGTGCGTGGATCGGAACCGCCGGGCCGGCCGCCGCGCTCGCGATCGCGCACGTTCGCGTGCGGGCACTCGCGCGGGCCGCGGTGCTGGGCACGACGATCGGGCTCCTTCCGCCGGCGGCGGTCTCCGACGGCCTCGTTCCGGAGCCCTCGGACTACCGCATGGACGACTACGATGCACCGGTGCCCGATGGTCTGGGCGGTGCCCGTACCGTCACGGCCGTCGACGTCGCCCGGCTGCGCGAGGCGGGGGCCGTCGTGGTCGACGTCGTTCCCGAACACCGTGCGCCGCCGAACCTGCCCGACGGTCAGCTCTGGCTGCCGCCGGCCCACGCGGGCGTGCCCGGCGCGCTGTGGTTGCCCGATACCGGCTTCGGCGCGCTGGATCCGATCACCGAGCGCTACTTCCTCGAGCATCTCGAGCGGGCGAGCGGTGACGAGCGCGCACGCGCGCTCGTCTTCTACTGCCGCATGGACTGCTGGATGTCGTGGAACGCGGCCCGGCGTGCGCTCGATGCCGGCTACCGGAACGTGCACTGGTTTCGCGACGGCATCGACGACTGGCGCTTCGAGGGCTACCCGACCGCGACCCTCGTGCCCGCGCCGGGCAGGCGCCTGCCCTGAACGCGCGTGCTCGCGCCGGTCGGGTCCGGCCCGGACGCGAGCGATGCCTCAGCCGTTCGGCTCCGGCACGTGCTCGGCCGGCAGGATCGCCACCCCCCACGGAAAGCGGCCGACCTTGACGGTCTTGGTCGCCCGGCGCGATGCCACGTCGATGACGGTGACGTCGCCGGAGACCCCGTTGGTGCTGTAGAGACGATCCTCCTCGGGCGTCAGCGCGAGATGCCAGACCCGCCGGCCGACGAGGATGTAGTCGATCACCTCCAGCGTCGAGCGATCGACCACGGCGACGTGATTGGCCGGACCCAGCGCGATGAAGGCGAAACGGCCGTCCGAGGTGAGCTCCATGCCGACGGGCTGGATGCGGTCGCGCGAGATGCCGGGAATCGCGAACGAGAGCTTCTCGCGGATCGCCTTGGTGTCGGTGTCGATGATCGACACCGTGCCGCCGATCTCCGACGACACCCAGAGCTCGCGATCGTCGGCCGAGAACTCGGCATCGCGCGGGCGCTGGTCGACGAGGGTGTTGGCGACGATGGACTTGCTGTCGGTATCGATCCAGTGCGCCATGTTCGACGTCTCGCTGGTGACGATCGCGAAGCGCCCGTCATGGCTGACGGCCATGCCCTCGGGCTCCACGCCGACGTCGATCTGCGCGACCACGGTCCGCGTCTCGGTGTCGACCACGGTGGCGATCGCGTCGTCCTCGTTGGCGATGTAGAGATGTCGATCGTCGGGGTGCAGGGCGAACTGCTCGGGATCCTCGCCGCTCGGGAGATCGTGCAGGATCTCGCCGGTGGCGATGTCCATGACCTGCACGGCGTCCGAGTCGGACGCGCAGATGTAGAGCCTCGTGAAGTCGCGGCTGAGCGTCAGCCCGCGCGGTCGCTCGCCGACCTCGAGCGTCGCGACGACCGTGTCGTTCGAGCCGTCGATGACGCTGACGGTGTTGTCCTTCTCGTTGCTGACGTAGATGCGGTGCCCCTCGGCGGCGACCGACGGCGACGCGAACGAGGCGATCGCGCACGCGGCTATCGCGCCCGCGACGGCGGCGCCGGCGGGCGCACGGCCTCGTGCAAGGCGGCGCGTGGCGGCGCGGCGGCTCGGCGAGGCGGCGGGGCGGGCTGCGGACACGGGCGGACTCCGGGCGGTCGTTGCGGGATGCCGCGATGCCGTCGAGGCGGCGGCGGTCGCCGCGACGATAGCAGCCACGGCGGCACGCGGCCAAGGCTCGCACGGGCACACTCAGGACCCATGGACACCGCGAGGTCGAGCTGTTATCACTTTCGGCCGAACCTTGGGAGAAGCAAGTCGATGGCCGTCAGTCGTACCCGCCGTACCGTTCGCCACCTCCTCACCTCCGGCGCGTTCGTCGCGACCGCGCTCGTCCCCGGCGCGCTCCTCGCCCAGCCGGCGGGCCTGCTCTCGGGCGGCGCCGAGAAGCTTTCGCCGCTGACGCTGTCGGCCGTGGAGCCGCTCGCGAGCGGTCCCTACACCCTCGAATCCGGCGGCTACTACTCGATCGACATCGTCGGCGACGGCTCGGCCGAGCTCACGCTCGCCGGCCCCGAGCTGTTCCGCAACATCTGGATCGACGAGGTCGTCGTCAACGACCTGGAGATCCGCCCGCTCGGACTCGACAGCGTCGAGTTCGACGACGAGGGCACGATGACGATCCGCTTCATCGCGATCCGGCCGGGCACGTACACGCTCGCGATCCCCGGGACGAGCGGCGAGTCCCAACGCGCCGAGTTCGTCATCCGCTGACGGTGGGTCGGATCATGTCGCGGGGAAGATCGGTGCGGGGTGGCCGGAATCGGCGGTGCGGTGTTGCCGGTGGGCGCCTGTCGCGCGCGCTGAGCGGCGTCCTGTCGATAGTCCTGACGGGGGCCTTCGCGAGCGGTGCGGCGCGCGCCGCGGACGAACCGCTCGTGGTCGACGTGGTGCGACTGTCGCGTGACGTCGAGCCGCCGGTGCCGCTGTCGCTCCTCGACGAACGCATCGAGGACGAGGGCTTCGGCGGTGCCGAGCTCGGCCTCCGGGACAACGCCACCACGGGCGGCTTCCTCGGTCACGAGTACCGTCTCGAGAACGTCCGGCTGGCGGAGGACGAGGATCTCGGCGCGCGCGTCGAGGCGCTCGTGGCGGACGGGCGCGGGCTCTTTCTGGCCGACCTGGAGCTCGCCGACCTGCTGGCGGCGGCCGACGCGGCGCCCGATGCGCTGTTGCTGAACGTGCGCGCGGCCGACGACTCGCTCAGGAACGAGGACTGCCGGGCGAACCTCCTGCACGTGCCGCCGAGTCGCGCGATGCTCGCCGACGCGCTGGCCCAGTACCTCGTCTGGAAGCGCTGGACCGAGGTCGTGCTGGTCACCGGGCGGCACCCCGAGGACGCCGCCTACGCCCGCGCGATCGAGCGCTCCGCGAAGCGCTTCCGCCTCGACGTCGTCGAGACCCGGGACTGGACCCGCGAGCCCGGCGCGCGGCGTACCGATTCGGGTCATCACAGCGCCCAGCAGGAGATTCCCACCTTCGCGCGCTTCGACGATCACGACGTCGTCCTCGTCGCCGACGAGCGCGACGAGTTCGGCGAGTACTTCACCTACCGGACCGAGCGCCCGCGGCCGGTCGCCGGCACCCAGGGGCTCATGCCGACGGCCTGGCACCGGGCTCACGAGCAGTGGGGCGCGACCCAGATCCAGCGCCGTTTCGAGGCGCTCGTCGGGCGCGACATGACGGCGCGCGACTACGCGCACTGGGTGGCCATGCGCGCCCTCGGCGAGGCGGTCACCCAGACCGGCGAGGGCGACGTGGCCACCGTCGGCGAGTTCCTGATGTCCGATCGACTCACGCTCGCCGCGTTCAAGGGCGTACCGTTGTCGTTCCGTACCTGGAACGGGCAGCTCCGCCAGCCGGTGTTGCTGGTCGGCCCCCGCATGCTGGTCAGCGTCTCGCCGCAGGACGGCTTCCTGCACGAGCGTACCGAGTTCGATACGCTGGGCTACGACGAGCCGGAGTCGGCCTGCGAGCGATTCGGCGACGGTTGAACACGGAGAAGAGATGAGCGCAGTCGACGATCGTCCGAGCCCTCGTGCCGTCATGCCGGGCGCCGTCGCGCCGGGCGCGGCGGCGCCGGACGTGCGCCCGGGTGCCGCGAGCGGTCGGTACGGACGTCTTCTCGCGCTCCTTCTCGGCGCCCTCGGCACGGCGCTCGCCGCCACGCCCGCATCGGCCTACGAGATCTACGTCTCCAACGAGAAGGACAACACGATCTCCGTGATCGACGGCGAATCGCTCGAGGTCGTCGACACCATCGACGTCGGCGAACGGCCGCGGGGCATCGTCCTGGACGGCGGCACGCTGTACATCTGCACGAGCGACGACGATCACATCGAGGTGCTCGATCTGGCCACGCGGCGCGTCACCCACACGCTCCCGTCCGGGCCCGACCCCGAGCTCATGGCGCTCGGCCCCGACGACCGGCGACTCTACGTCGCCAACGAGGACGACAACCTGGTCACCGTCGTCGACGTCGACGCGCGCCGCAAGATCGTCGAGATCCCGGTCGGCATCGAGCCGGAGGGCATCGGTGTCAGCCCGGACGGCAAGTGGCTCGTGAACACGTCCGAGACGACCAACATGGCGCACTTCATCGATACCGAGTCGCTCGTCATCGAGGGCAACGTGCTGGTCGACACGCGTCCGCGCGTCGCGCAGTTCACCCCCGACGGCGGCGAGGTCTGGGTCAGCTCCGAGATCGGCGGCACGGTGGCGGTGATCGACGTCGCGAGCAAGAGCATCGAGACGACCATCGGGTTCGAGATCGAGGGCATGCGTCCGGAGGCCATCCAGCCGGTCGGCGTGGCCATCGCGGACGACGACTCGAACAAGGTCTACGTGGCGCTCGGTCCGTCCGCGCGCGTCGCGCGGATCGATCGCGACAGTCGCGAGGTCGAGAAGTATTACCTCGTCGGCCCCCGCGTCTGGAACCTCGCGTTCTCGCCCGACCGCAAGCGGCTGTTCACCACCAACGGCGTGTCGGGCGACGTCAGCGTGATCGATCTCGAGAAGGATCGCGTGATCAAGTCCATCAAGGTCGGGCGCTTTCCCTGGGGTGTCGTGATCGGGGACGGATAGCGCGCGTGGGCCGCCGCGAGCGCCGTCGGACCGCGAGGGTCGCGTGAGCGACACGATCCCGGGCGTGGGCGACGACGGACCACCGGCGCTCGAGGTGCACGGGCTCGGATTCCGGTACGGACGGCACGTGGCGCTCGAGGACGTCGACCTGGTCGTGCCGGTCGGGCGGTTCGTGGCGCTGCTCGGAGCGAACGGGGCGGGCAAGACGACACTGTTCTCGATCGTCACCGGCCTGTTCGCCGCGGGCGACGGTCAGGTGCGCATGCTCGGGCACTCGCTGGCGACGGAGACCGGCCACGCCCTGGCGACGCTCGGCGTCGTGTTCCAGCGCCCGACCCTCGACGCCGATCTGACGGTGGTGCAGAACCTCCGCTACTTCGCCGACCTGCATGGCCTCTCGCGTGGGGCGGCACGTCGACGCATCGACGAGAGTCTCGAGCGCCACGGCATCGCGGCGTTCGCGCGGCGGCGGGTCACGACGCTGTCCGGCGGCGAGCGGCGGCGGGTCGAGCTCGCCCGGGCGCTGCTGCACCGCCCGGCGCTCCTGCTCTGCGACGAACCGACGGTGGGTCTCGATGCACCGAGCCGCACGGCGTTCGTGCGTCACGTGCGCGAGCTCGCCGCGAGCGAGGGCGTCGGGGTGCTGTGGGCGACGCACCTGTTCGACGAAATCGATGTCGGTGACCGCGCCGTGCTGCTCACGGCGGGGCGCGTCAGCGGGAGCGGCGAACTGGCGGAGCTGCTCCTCGCGCACGGGGCCGGTGACGCCGCGTCGCTGTTCGCGGCGCTGGCGTCACCGGGCGCGCGTCCCGAGCGCGACCGTGATTCCGACACCGGACCCGTGCGCGAGTCGGCGTCCGGTGCCGGATCCGGACCCGCCGTCGATTCCGGCCGAGGCCTCGGGGGCGGCGACACGGCGAGCGGAGACAGGGCGTGAGCGGATCGGAGCCTCCGCCGGCGGACGCGACGGCGTCCCGGGCGAGCGCGGTGGCCGCCGGCTCGCGGGCGGACGGCGGGGTCGCGGTAGACGACACCGCGGGCGCCTCGCCGGCGCCGATGCCCGGTCCGGCCGCGGACGCCGCGGTGGCCGGGCGGCGCGATCTGCGGCACGCGCTTCGTGCGTTGCGCGGCATCGCCGGTCGCGAGTGCCTGCGGTTCGTCAACCAGCGAGGCCGGTTCCTGTCGGCGCTGGTGCGTCCGCTGGTGTGGCTGTTCATCTTCGCCGCGGGCTTCCGCTCCGTGCTCGGCGTGTCGATCATCCCGCCGTATCAGACGTACATCCTCTACGAGGAGTACATCACGCCGGGTCTGTGCGGCATGATCCTCCTGTTCAACGGCATGCAGAGCTCCCTGTCGATGGTCTACGATCGGGAAATGGGCAGCATGCGGGTGCTGCTGTCGAGCCCTCTGCCGCGCTGGTACCTGCTCTCGTGCAAGTTGCTGGCGGGTGTCGCCGTCGCGCTTCTGCAGGTCTACGTGTTTCTCGGCATCGCCTGGTTCTGGGAGATCCGCCCGCCGCTCGCCGGTTACCTGCTCGTCGCGCCGGCGCTCGTGCTCGCGGGACTGATGCTCGGTGCGCTCGGACTCGCCTTGTCGTCGCGGATCAGCCAGCTCGAGAACTTCGCCGGCGTCATGAACTTCGTCATCTTCCCGATGTTCTTCGCCTCGTCGGCGCTGTATCCGCTGTGGAAGATCCGCGACGCGAGCGAACCGCTCTACCGCATCTGTCTGTTCAACCCGTTCACGCACGCGGTCGAGCTCGTGCGCCACGCGCTGTACGGCGAGCTCGAACCGATCGCGCTCGCGGTCGTCGTCGCGTCCACCATCGTGTTCCTGGCGATCGCGGTGCTCGGCTACGATCCTCTGCGCGGCTCGCTCGCCAAGCGGGAAGGCGGTGGCGGCGGCCCGCCGTCCCGTGCCTGACACCGGAGTCTCCGCGATGTCCCGTTCGACCCTGTCTCACGCTTGCCGTTCGCCGCGTTCGCGCTTCGCGCCGATCGCGACGGCGACGCTGCTCGGCGTCATCGTGCTCCCGCTCGTGTCGGCGCCGGCGCGGGCGCAGCCGGCCGCGCCCGCGGACTGGCCCTGTGTGCAGGTCCTGGTTCCCGAGATCTCGCCATCGGTGCTGTGGCCGGTGCCGATCGATCCGGGGGTCGCCGACAGTTGGCGGAAGGAGCCCGGGGCGCGCGCGCTCGCCGAGCGCCTGGGCGACCTGGAGCGGGTCGACGCCGCGGTGCTCGAGGCGATGGACGACTACGCGGCGTCGCTGCCGGAAGCGGAGCGTCGCGAGGGATTGACTCGCCTGGCCGACGGCGTCGTCGACGTCGCCAACGATCGTCGCGGCACCTACCTCGACGGCATCCGCCGCTACACCCGTCAGCAGATCGCGATAGCCGGCCAGATCGAGTCGACCCTGAATCGCCTCGCCGAGCTCGACGACGCGGCGGAGGCGAGCGCTGCCGAGGAAGCGGCGCGGGTCGAGGTCGAGGAGACCCTCGCCTGGCACGAGCGCCTGTACGACCAGCGCGAGCGGGCGATACGCGCGTTGTGCGAGCGGCCGGTGGAGCTCGAGGAGACCTTGAGCGAGGTGCTGCGCGAGCTCGCCTACCGACTGCCCGACGCGTGAAGGGGGCGCTCGTGGCGCTCGCCATCGGATGCCTCGCGAGTGCGTCGCGTGCCGGCGCGGCGGCGGAGGAACCGCTGTCGTTCGCCTTCCTGGACGAGCCTCCGGGGGAACGCGTCTCGGTCGGCGCCACGCGCCTGCACCTTCACTGCCGCGGCGCCGACGTCTCCGCCGGTGGCGCCGCCACCGTCGTGTTCGAGACGGGGCTCGGTGGCAACGCGCTCGAGTGGTCGCCGATCGCCGACGCGCTCGCGCCGCGTGCGCGCGTCTGCACCTACGATCGTGCCGGTTACGCCTGGAGCGATCCCTCGCTCGCCCGTCGCGACGCGCGTCGGCTCGCGCGCGAGCTCACGCAACTGCTCGTCGCGGCCGACATCGACGGCCCGCTGATCGTCGTCGCCCATTCGTTCGGCGGGCTGGTCGCCCGACTGTTCGTCGAGGGTCGGGAGGACGTGATCGGACTGATCCTCGTCGACAGCTCGCACGAGGAGCAGTTCGAACGGCTCGAGACCGATGGCCGTCGGCCACTCGTGCCGCGCAGCCGCCAGTTCGTGATCTCGGGCAACGCGGCGCCGGAATCGCTACCGCGGAACATCCGGCGCAAGGTCGACGCGTTCGCGCGGATGCGCAAGACCTACAGTGCGACGCACGGCGAGATGGCCGCGTTTCGCGACTCGGCCGACCAGGTGCGTCTGGCCAGGCGGCAGGCCGGTGCCCCCCACGACTTTCCGGTGACCGTGATCCGCCGCGGGCGGGACGTCTATGCCGGACGCACCTCGGGGGCGGCGAAGACGGCCGCCTGGGTCGAGATGCAGGAAGATCTCGCGACGCTCGGCACGTCCGGGCGGCTGGTGGTCGCCGAGGGCAGTGGTCACCACGTGCACGCCGACGACCCGACACTGGTGGTCGCCGAGATCGACCGACTGCTCGCACCCGTCGCGCCCGCGGCGTCCGGCGCGGCGGATGACAGGTCGCGAGAACCCGGCTCCGCACCGGCGACGCGTCGATCGGGCGAGATCGAGGCGAGCGGGACGGGGACGGGCGCGGCCGACGGCCGGAGCGGGGCGGCGGCGGCGAGCGAGGCGGACCCGGGCCAGGTCGGGGAGGGCGGGGACGCCCCCGGTGCCGCGCTCGAGTGACGCCCGGCCGGCCGTCACCGCTGCCGCGTGAGCACCTGACACGCGTCGCTCTACGGGTCGAGCCGTGTGTTGAGCGGGTAGGTGCCGTCCGGCAGCATCGTCGGCATTGCAGACCCTCGCCCATCAACTCGTCGGCGCGTCGATTGACCCGCGGCGTCTCCCGGGGGAGCTCCCGGATCGGCTCGACAGTCGGCGTTCCCTCGATCTCGACCGTCGGCGGATCGTCCACCCACAGCGTTTGCGGGCGGCTGCCCTGGCGCTTGTGCTGTCGGGGTGCGCCGATGTTCTCGACGGCCAGACCGTGTCGCCTGTTGCCGCGTGGTCGTGCCGATCGGAGCCGGCCGCACCGGCCGATCCGATGGCGCGACGCCGCGGTGTTCGGCGCCGTCGCGCGGGCCGGAGGGAGAAGGATTCGTGACCGCGAACGACCGGACTGTCGTGCTACGGTCGGCCTGCGACGGCTCCTGTCGCGGCGGACGGCGGCTCGACAGGCATGGCGGAACGGATCATCGTGATCGGTGGTGGCGCGGGCGGGCTCGAGCTCGCCGTCAAGCTCGCGCGCCGCACGCGCAGGCGCGAGTCGGTCGATGTCGTCCTGGTCGACAAGAATCCGACGCACATCTGGAAGCCGCTCTTCCATGAAGTGGCCACGGGTTCGATGAACAGCTACCACGACGAGGCGAGCTATCGGATGCTCGCGAGAAAGCACGGGTTCGACTTCGTGCTCGGCAGCGTCACCGCCATCGACGTCGAGGCGAGGAACGTCGCGCTGGCCGCGGTCGACGACGAGAGCGGGCGGGAGGTCCTGTCGGGGCGCGTGCTCGACTACACCCATCTCGTCATCGCGGTCGGCAGTCTGAGCAACGATTTCGGGATCGAGGGCGTGCTCGCGTACAGCCGTGCGCTGGACTCGCGCGAGGAGGCGGAGCGCTTCCACCGCAACTTCACCTCGCACCTGCACCGCACCAACGCGGCGGAAGGTCGCGATTCACGCCTGGCGGTCGTCATCGTCGGCGGCGGGGCGACCGGTGTCGAGCTCGCGGCCGACATGCATAACGTGGTGCAGCGACTGCGCGAGTACGGCTTCCCGCACTTCTCGGCCGAGCGGCTCGACGTCAGCGTGATCGAGGCGGCACCGCGCCTCCTGCCGCGACTGCCCGAACGCATCGGCGAGTCGGTGCGCGTGGAGCTCGAGCGCATCGGCGTGGTCGTCCATACCGACACCCAGGTGTCGAGCGTCCGCGAGGAATCCGTGCTGACCAGCGGCGGCGAGACGATCCCCGCGCACATCAGCGTCTGGGCGGCGGGGGTCAAGGCGCCCGCCTTCCTGGCCGCGAGCGGCCTGCCGACCGATCGTCTCGGTCGCATCGAGGTGGAGAACACGCTCGAGGTGCGCGGGCTCGAGAACGTGTTCGCGATCGGCGACTGCGCGGCCTGCCGCCTCGAGGACGGCACCGAGGTGCCGCCGCGCGCGCAGGCGGCTCACCAGATGGCCTCGGTCGCGGCGCGCAACGTGCTCGCACGACGCGAGGGGCGGGAGATGAAACCGTTCGTGTACCGCGATTTCGGCAGCCTGGTGAACCTGAGCTCGTATTCCACGGTGGGCAACCTGATGGGAAACCTGGTGCGCGGCACGGTGTTCGTCGAAGGGCGGCTCGCGCGGCTGGTCTACCTGTCGCTGTACCGGATGCACCAGTCGGCGGTGCACGGGCCGTTCTCGACGCTCCTCATCATGCTCGGCGACCGGATCTACAAGGCGACGCGCGCCGAGGTGAAGCTTCACTGACGCACGCGTCGGAGCTCGCGCGACGACTCGGCGCAGGTCCCCCGGGACGAGGGGAGCCGAAAGCGTGCGCGCCGCGAAGCGGCGCACGAACCGAGGGCAGGCCGAGCCGCGTGAGCGCGCCCGCCCGCACGGTCGACGACCGCCCGGCTCTCGCCGTCGCCGCCGTTCTCGTCTCGGTGCTCGCGCGCTCGCTCGGCGACGCGGTGATTTCGAGAGGTGCGTCCTGGCATCGTGGAATGTCGTCGGTGTGAGAGATGTGGCGACAGGGTGCGTACCATCCGAAATATACCATCACCTAATGAGATGAGGGCGCGCTCCCGCCGGAGCGCACGCGTCATTATTATACCATCACAGTATCGACACCCGCGATTCACCAGTCGTAGGCGTCGGACTCCTGCGTGGCGGAGCGCGCCGACGTCTCGGCGCCATCGCCCGTGGCGGGCGTTTCGGCAGAGGAGGCACGAGCCGCTTCACTGGCGCCCTCGCGAGGGCGCCGATCCGCGTCGTCGGCGGGGCGAGTGGCGTAGATGGCGCCGTGCATCGCGTGCAGCACGTCGGCGGCGAGGCCGCCGTGATTGCGCTGGAGTTGACGGAACGCCGCGACGGCGACGGCCAGTCGATCGCCCCTGGCGAGCGTGACCGTGTGCCGATCCCGCGACCCCGCGAAGAGCTGCACGATGACGCGACCGTCGTCGTGGAAGAGCCGGTACCCCTTGTCGCGTGACGCGCCGTGATAGCGGAATTCGACACGATCGAGGTGACCGAGCAGGACGGCGAGCACGTCCGACAGTTCCTGGCCGGTGACCTGCACGACGATCTTGTCGCCCCAGGAGAATTCGCCGCTCGTGCCGGTCCGGGCAGCCGTCTCCAGGTTGATCGTGTGGACGTCACCCCGGCGGTTGCGTGACGGCTCGACCGTCAGCGCGCACCGTGCGTTGTAGACGTGCAATGAAGTGCGAGCTTCGTTGGGCATGGGCATCTCGCGTTCCGGGATCGATTCGGCGCCCTTGCGGGCCACTGAGCGATCATTGTTATACCATTGCCAAAACCAATGGCTTCAGTATCTGCTCTCGACCCGCCCCGCCGGCGCCTGCACCAGAGAGGGGAAGAGGTATTCAGGTGATGTGCTTGCGAGGAAGGCGTGAATGCTAGGTCGGTCGAGCAAATGGCTGAACATCGATTGAACGCTCATGGTATAACACTAGCCATGCTGAACGAAGACCAGGATCTCGTCGAGCGGTTCGCGTCTCTCGAGCGGGCGGTCGGGGCGATGAACGGCTGGTGGTCGGCCCGGGTTCTGCGGGGTGGCGTCTACGCGTTGCCGGTGCTCGGGGAGCGGAGCGTGCCGGACGTGCTCGATGTCGAGATCAGTCGCGGCGAGCGGGCGATCGACTCGGCGGCACGCGCCTACCGGCAGTTCCGGCTGCTCGACGTGCAGGACGCGGGCACCGCGTTCCGGCTGCCGGGATGGCTCGTGGTCGACGAGGACGACCTGACGCCCGTGCACGAGGTGAACCGCCTGAAGGAGGAGCTGCGCTCGGCGATCCGGGCCGTCGCCGAGGAGGCGCCCGATCGCGAGCGGCTCTGCCGTCGGCTGTTCCCGCGCTGCTCGATGAACCAGATCTACCGCCGTGTCGTGACCGTCGACGGGCCGCTCGAGGCGCTCCGGTTCACCTGGTCGCCCTCGACGGTCTCGACGACGCGGCTGGAGCCCGCCGCCGTGCACGCCACGCTCGAGAAGCGTCGGGCGACGGCGCTCGCGGCCAATCGCACCGAATGGGTCCAGGCGATCGAGATCGCCCTTCGACGCGTGGCGTCGCTGCCGTCGTCATCCGTGGTGCTGCGCAGGCGGCCGGTCGCGCCGCACCCGCGGGCGACCTTGTTCGTCACCCGCGGCCGTGGCGCGAAGAAGTCGATGGTGCACGCGAACCTGCCCATCGTGCTGCCGCGCAGCTGCGCGGACATCGAGGTCTCCGACCTGCGTGGCTTCGATCGCGAGCGGCGCCGTCGCCAACGTTCCGACAAGCGCGTGCTCGAGCCGATTCTCGAGGGCCTGCACCTCTACGTCGAGCGTCCGACGGGCGCGGGCGATTGACCTCGCGCCCGAGCGACACGAAGTCCTCCTCGGGACGAGGATCCTGAGGGGCGCGCTCCCGTACGCGCCGTTCATCGTCCCGGGCCTGCTCGTGCCGATCAGCATCGGCGCGGGCACGTCTGGCTGTATCCCGCTCTCGGCCCGTCCGAGAGCCACGGGGTCGGCGTGTCGGCGGCACTCATCGGCGCGGGGCTCGTGCTCGGCAACGTCGTGAACTCTCGGATGCCCGGGTACGCCAGGGTGTCGATCGTCGCGCTGTTCGTGCCGACGGTCGGGGCATCGCCGACCATCTCTGGCCCGTGAACGCGCTCCCGCCAAGGCGCGCGGCTCCGCCTCGACGAACGGGCGATCGTCGGCCACGTTTGCCTCCGCAGTGTGCGATTCTTCGAGCATGACACTCGGGAACCGTAGCTGGTGAAGGTCGCGCTCGTCGGACTGGGCATGGTCGCCGGCACGCACGTGCGTGCGATCGCCGACTCGGACGGGCTCGAGCTCGTCGCGCTGCACGCCCGCGACGGCACGAAGGCGCGGGCCTTCGCGGCAAAGGTGGCCGCTCGTCGGGACGGGGTCGCGCCCCGCGTGCACGACGGGCTCGAGGCGCTCGCGTCCGATCCGGATATCGACTTCGTGATCCTCTGCACGCCGCCGAACGCGCGCGCCGACATCGTCGAGGTCCTGGTCGATGCCGGCAAGCCGATCCTCATGGAAAAGCCCGTCGAGCGCGATCTCGGCGCGGCCGAGGCCATCGTCGAGCGCTGCGAACGCGCCGGCGTGCCGCTCGGCATCGTCCTCCAGCACCGCCTGCGCCCGGTCGTCGCGCACTTGCGTCGCGCGCTCGCCGAGGGGGTGCTCGGCGAACTCGCCGTGCTCGAGATGGCGGTGCCCTGGTGGCGCCCGCAGGCGTACTACGACGAGCCCGGTCGCGGCAGCTACGCGCGCGATGGCGGCGGCGTGCTGATCAATCAGGCGATCCACTCGATCGATCTGACGCTGAGCCTCGTCGGCCCGGTCGCGCGCGTGCAGGCGATGGCTCGCACCAGCGCGCTGCACGCGATGGAGGCGGAGGACCACGTGAGCGCCGGGCTCGAGTTCGCCAACGGCGCCATCGGCTCGCTCGTCGCCAGCACGGCGAACTTCCCCGGCGGTCCCGAATCCGTCACGCTGCACGGCACCGAGGGCTCGGCGCTGCTCCGGGCCGGTCGGCTCGAGATCCGCACGCGCGACGGCGAGGTGCAGGCACTCGGGGAGGAGGGTGACACGGGCGGCGGCGCGGACCCGATGGCCTTCACGCACGCGTGGCACCGGAGCGTCATCGAGGACTTCGCGGTGTCCCTCGGGGAGCGCCGCGCGCCGGCCATCAGCGGCCGTGACGCGCTGGCCGCCCACCGGTTGATCGACGCCATCACGCGCTCCTCCACGAGTGGCACGATCGTCGAGGTCGCCACCGAGCCGGCGCGAGGGCAGAGGGCATGAGGATCGCCGCGATCGGCATCGATCACCGTCACGTGTTCGGCATGGCCGCGAACCTGACGGACGTCGGCGCGACCTTCGCCGCCTGGTGGACCGACGGCGAGCCGGGAACGCTGGACGGGTTCGTCGAGCGCTTCCCGGACGTGCCGCGTGTCGCCACGCGCGCCGTCATCCTCGACGACCCCGAGATCGACCTCGTCGTCATCGCCTGCGTTCCCGAGGATCGAGCGGACGTCGCCATCGCGGCGATGGAGGCCGGCAAGGACGTGCTCGTCGACAAGCCCGGCTGCACCACGCTCGAACAGCTCTCGCGCATCAGGGCGTGCGTCGAACGCACGGCCCGCACCTGGTCGGTCGACTTCTCCGAGCGCTTCGAGGTGCCGGCCGTCACGCGCGCCGCCGAGCTCGTGCAGGCCGGTGCGATCGGTCGCGTGGTGCAGACCTGCGGACTCGGCCCGCACCGACTGAACGCTGCGAGCCGTCCGGCGTGGTTCTTCGAGCGCGCACGCCACGGCGGCATCCTGACCGACATCGGCTCCCACCAGATCGATCAGTTCCTGTACTTCACCGGCTCCACCGACGCCGAGATCACGCGCGCCGCGGCGCGCAACGTCGCGCACCCCGAGTACCCGCAGCTGCAGGACTTCGGCGAGATCGCGCTGGAGAGCGAGCACGGGTTCGGCTACGTGCGCGTGGACTGGTTCACCCCGGACGCGCTGCCGAACTGGGGCGACGGTCGGCTGACGATCCTCGGGACCGAGGGCTACATCGAGCTCCGGAAGTACGTCGACGTCGGCGGCCCGGACGGGACCGATCACCTGGTGCTGGTCAACGCGGATCGCTGCGAGCGAGTGCAATGCGTCGATGCCGGGCTGCCGTTCTTCGCGCGCCTGGCGAGCGACGTCGCCACGCGCGGCGAGAGCGCGATGCCGCAGGCGCACGCGTTCCTGACGACGGAGCTCGCGATCCGGGCCCAGGCGATGGCCGAAGGGGCGTGAACCGGATTCGCACCGCGATCGTCGGCGCGGGCATCGGGCGGGAGCACCTGGCGGGCTACCTCGCGCTACCGGAGCGGTTCGATGTGCGTGCCCTGTGCGATCTCGACATGGCGCGCGCGCGCGAGGTGGTCGGCGAGCGCCCGATCGCGACCACCGATGATCTGGACGCGCTCCTCGCCGACGACACGCTCGACCTGATCGACGTCTGCCTGCCGCCGCACCTGCACGCTCCGCTCGCCACGCGCGTCCTGGAGGCAGGCAAGCATGTCGTGTGCGAGAAGCCGCTCGCAACCTCGCCGGCCGAGGCCGACGCGCTGCTGGCCGTGGCCGCGCGCACCGGGCGCAGGCTCTGCCCGGTGTTCCAGTACCGCTTCGGTCCCGCCGTCAGCCAGCTTGCCGCACTGCGGGCGGCGGACCTGACGGGCACGGCCTACGCGGCGAGTCTGGAGACGCACTGGGACCGGCGGGCCGACTACTACGCCATCGACTGGCGCGGCACCTGGGCCGGCGAGAACGGCGGTGCGGTGCTCGGCCACGCGATCCACAACCACGATCTCCTGACCACGATCCTCGGTCCGGTCGCGAGCGTGTCCGCGTTCGTCGCGACGCGCGTCAACGCGATCGAGGTCGAGGACTGCGCGGCGATCTCGTTCCGGATGGCGAGCGGCGCCGTCGCCACCAGCTCGATCACCCTCGGTGCGGCCACGGACACCACGCGGCTTCGCGTCTCGTTCGAGCGACTGACGCTCGAGAGCGGCACGGCTCCGTACGCGCCGGCCGACGACACCTGGACGTTCACCGCCCGCGACGCCGTCGATCAGGCGCGTGTCGACGCGGTGGTCGCCGCTGTCGGGCCGATCAGGAGCGGCTTCGCGGGTTTGCTGGAGACGCTCGCCGACGCGCTCGAGAGCGGCGAGGACGGCGCCGCGGTGACCGCCGAGGACGGGCGGCGTTCGATCGAGCTGGTCGCCGCGATCTACGCCTCCGCACGCGCGGGCCGCGCCGTCACGCTACCGCTCTCGCCCACGCTCGACATCTACCGAGACTGGGCGCCCGCGACCTGAGCGCCCCGTTCCATCCCGCCGGCGAGGGCGTGGCCTGACGGTGGTCCGGCCGGCGGCCTGCGCGCACGCCGCGTGAGCCTTCTCGAGAGGCGCGGCTCGTGACGATCGACAGGTAGCCCGGCCGCACGCCTCGCGGCGCGATCGCCTTCCCGCGCTCGCACACCCGCGTCCGGGGCGCGCGAACACGTCGCGTCCGATCGCGCGACGGACATCGGCGGCTGACGGCAGGGGGCCGCGACCGACGGCACAGGGTGGTCGCGACCGCCTATGATCCCCGACCACGCCGAGCCACCGAAAGCGCACCCGATCCATGCCCGAATCCACCATACGAACCTATCGCCCGGCGGACCTTCCCGCCGTCAAGGGGATCATCGACGCGGTGGAGCTCTTCCCCTCGGAGATGCTCGACGAGATGGTGCCGGGGGAGGAGGACGGGGAGGGCGACCCGGGGTTCTGGCTCACCGGCGAGATCGACGAGCCGGTCGCGGTGGCCTGCTGCGAGCCGGAGCGCATGACGGCGGGCACGTGGAACCTGCTGCTGATCGCGGTCCACCCCTCGCACCAGGATCGGGGCATCGGAGCGAAGCTGATGCGGTACGTGGAGACGCGCCTGGCGGAGCGGGGCGAGCGAGTGCTGCTCGTCGAGACGTCGGGCACGGCGGCGTTCGAACGCACGCGTGGCTTCTACCGCCGGCTCGGATACGAGGAGGCGGCGAGGATTCGCGAGTACTACGACGTCGGCGACGACAAGGTCGTGTTCCGCAAGGCGCTCTGACTCAGAGAACGCGAGGGCGGGGCGTTCATGTTTCGTTCATGCGCCGCACAGACGACGTTAATCGGCACGACAGGCGAAGTTCAGGGTCCCCGTCGCATCATTCTCCCCAACGGCACGGCAACCGTCCGGTGCCGACGACACGCGAGGAGAACGACGACGATGACGAAGACGATGCAGACCCACCGGTCCCCGGCCCTCCGGAGCGCCCTCGATGCACCGTTCGACGACGCTGCCGCGCCCGACGAGCTCGCGTTGCTCGCCGGCGCGAAGTGGGCCTTCACCACCCGCAACGTCCGTCGCGAGGACGCGTGCGGGCTGTCGCGACACTTCGGCGACGCTCGCCCCGGCGACGTGCTGATGGCCCGCACGCTCGGCATCGGGCAGCACACCAAGGTCCAGCTCGCCTCCGGGCGCAATTCGGAGAATGTCGTCGGCGACGTGGTCGTCATGGTCGTCGGCGATCGCTACGCCCCGGACCAGTTCGAGGGTGTGGCGGAGATCGATCCCGACGACTGCTCGGTCATCGCCGGCGGCGGGCTCGTCGGGCGCGTGGCCGCCGCCCACGCGCGCATGGACGAGTCGACCGCCCTCGAGCCGATCGCTCTGCTCTGCGACGCTCGCGGCGACGTGCTCAACATCGCCGACTACGCGCTGGCGGCACGGACCGTTCCCGAGAGGACGGTCGTCATCGGCGTGTTCGGCACGTCGATGAACTCCGGCAAGACGACCACGTCGATGAGCCTCGCGCTCGGACTGCGCCGCGCCGGGCTCGAGGTCGCCGGCGTCAAGGCGACGGGAACGGGGGCGTTCGGTGACTACAACGCCTTCGACGACGCCGGCGTCCCGGTCTTCGATTTCGTCGACGCGGGCATGGGCAGTACCTACCGCATGCCGCTCGAGCGCATCGAGGCCGGATTCGAGACGCTCGTCGGCACGGCGGCGGCCAACGGCGCCGACGTGGTCGTGGTCGAGATCGCCGACGGCGTCTTCCAGCACGAGACCCGCCAGATTCTCGAGGGTTCGCGCATCCGCGATCGGCTCGACGGCGTGCTGTTCGCCGCCGCCGACTCGGCCGGCGCGGTCGGCGGCGTCGGCGTGCTGCGCGCGCTCGGAATCGAGCCGCTCGGCGTCTCCGGGCTCGTCACCTGCTCGCCGCTCGGCGCGCGCGAGACCCGGGCCGCGCTCGGGCTGCCGCTGATCGAGCGAGACGCGCTGCGCGACGGCGCCGAGGCACTCGCGCTCCTCGGCAACGCGCGGCGCCGCGGAGTGACCGCAGGGCGGCCCGGGGCGAAGTCGACGTCGCCTGCCGTGGACGTGACGTCCTCGACGGCATCGCTCGGGCCGTGTAACGGCGTCGCCCGGCCGGCGGTGGCATGAGCGGCGTTCCCTCCCTTCTCGGCGGCGGCCGCGGCGTGCAGATCGGCGCCGTCGCTCTCGCCGGCATCGCGCAGGCGGCGGCCACCGCGGCGGCGGCTTTCGCCACGCGCGACCTGTTCGCCGCGCTGCACGCCGGAGGGGCGGCTCCGCTGGCCGCCCTCGCGCTGCTGCTCGCCGGCGGCACGGTGGTCGCGCTGGCCCGCGTGCTCGAGCGCACCGTGGCCGAATGGCTCGGTCACGGCTACGCGAGCGCGCTCCGCCACGCCCTCTACCGACATCTTTCCTCCGCGAGCGCCTCCGCCATCGCGAGGCGGCGCAGTGGCGCGCTCGGGCTGCGCTTCGTCGGCGATCTCGCCGCCGCGCGCGACTGGGTCGGTCTCGGACTGACCCGTCTGCTCTCCTCGCTGTTCGTCGTGCCGGGGGCCGCGCTCGCGCTATGGGTGCTCAATCCCGCGCTCGCGAGCGCCGCCCTGCCGCCGCTCGCGCTGTCGCTCCTGATCATGGTCGCCGCCTCCCCGTTCGTGGAGCGGCTGCACCGGCGGCTGCGCGCCCGCCGCGCGCGCATCGCCGTCTCGATGATGGAGCGGGTTGCCGTCGCCGCGGAGCTCGACCTGATGGGGCGCACCCCGAAGGAGCTCCTCCGACTGCGCCGCGACAGCGACGAGCTGCGAGGGCGTGCCACCGCCCGGCGCCTGCTGGGCACCACGCTCCGCGCGATCCCCGAGATCGGCGCCGCCGTCGCCGGCGCCGCGCTGATCTGGCAGGCGTCGCGCCTCGGCGCCCCGGCCGCCGACGTCGCCGGCATGCTCGCGGCGCTGGCGATACTCGTCGTGCCGCTCCGCGAGCTCGGCGACGTCTGGGACCGCCGTTGTGCCTGGCACGTCGCTCGCGAGAAGTGCGGGAACGTCTTCGCGATGCCGACGGTTCGGGCACGGAGGGCGAACGGCGGGTCGCCCTCCGCACGCCCGCCGAACGAACCGGGTGCGTTGTCGCTCGCCCTGCGAGGCCTCTCCTGCGAGGGCCCCGATCGCGATCGGCGGATCGAGCTTTCGGTCGGCGCCGGCGAGACGGTGTTCCTGTCCGGCGGCTCCGGCGCCGGCAAGTCGACCTTGCTCAGGACGATCGCCGGTCTCGATGCACCGCGCGCGGGGGAGGTGGTGCACGGGGACGGCACGAGCGTCCCGACCGTCGTGTTCGTCTCGCCGCGCTCACCGATACTGCAGGGGAGCCTGCGTCGCGCCCTGACGCTCGGCCTCGCGCCACGCCCCGACGACGAGAGGATCGCGCGCGCGGCCCGTCGGTTCGCGCTGGCCACGCTGCTCGAACGGCCGGACGGGCTCGACGCTCGCGTCGGCGAAGGCGGTCGCACGCTCTCGGACGGGGAGCGGCTGCGCCTGCACCTCGCCCGCGCCGCGCTCGCGCGGCCGCAGCTGCTGGTGCTCGACCTCCCCGATATCGCCGACCCCCGCTCGCGGGCGGCCGTGCAGCGGCTGCTCGCCGACGTCGACGCGACGGTATTGCTCGGCGGCGATCCCGAACCCCTCAGGGCGCTCGCCGACCACCGCCTGCGCCTGACCGATCACGGTATCGTGTCACTCTCCGTGGAGGGCGTCACCGCGAACGACGCGGACACGCTCGCCGGGCAGCGTGCGCCGTCGCTGCCGCCCCGTACCGCCGCCTGAGCCTCCCGAGGACGATCCGTTTCCCGATGCGTATCGTGACCCGACTGAACCTGCTGTTCCTGCTCATGCTCGGCGTCGGCACCGTGGCCGCCGGGCTGTCGCTGTGGAACGCCGAACGCACCAGCTTCCACGTGGAGCGGATCGATCTCGCGCACCGTTCTCTCGAGGCGCACCTCCAGCTCTCGAGCCATACGTACCAGCTGTTCAAGCAGTACGGGGACGCACTGATCCTCGGCGATCTCGACACCGCCGGAATACGGACGCTGGTCGCCGCGGTGCGCGCGGACATCGATACCATCCGGCAGATCATCGGCGAGGAGATCGAGCTCGTCGGGGAGGAGGAGATCGAGGAGCTGACGTTGCTCGCGGAGACCGAGCGCACCATCGAGCAGCTGATCGTGGCCTTCGAGGCGCGCGCGAGCGGCGGCACGCCGGAGACCTTTTCGGCCGACTGGAGGGCGCTCTCGCTGATGCTCGAGGACGACATCGATCGGACGTTCCACGCGATGATCGACGCGGCGCTGGAGGAGGAGCGGGAAGAGGTGCGGGAGACCACCGAGGCGTTCGCGCGGGAGCTCACCTCGTTGCGCGTCGCGTCGCTGGGCGCGGCGCTCCTGGCCATGCTCGCGATGGCCGTGGGCGTCTGGATGCTGCAGCGGAGGCTGAGCCGGCCGCTCGCGAGGCTGATGAGCGGCGTCCGCGCCTTCGGCGACGGGGGGCGGCGGTACCGCCGGCTGGAGCTCCGGGGTCGGGACGAGCTGGCCGAGCTCGCGCGCGCCTTCGACACGATGGCCGAGCGCATCGTCGCCGACACCGAACGGCTCTCGAACGAGAACAGCTCGCTCGAGTCGGCGGTCGCCGAGCGCACCGAGCAGCTCGGCAACATGCTCGAGACGGCGCACCGCGGCGAGGCGAATCGACGCCGCCTGCTCGCCGACGTGAGCCACGAGCTGCGCACCCCACTGACGATCATCCAGGGCGAGGCGGACGTGGCGCTGCGCGGCGTGGAAAAGCCGCCCGAGGTCTACCGCGACGCGTTGACGCGCACCCGCGAGGCCGCCCGCCACACCGCGCGTCTGGTCGAGGATCTGCTGTTCATCGCGCGTAGCGAGGAGGGCATCGTGCCCCTCAGGCTCGAGGAGCTGGAGCTCGCCACGCTCGCGCGCGACACGATCCGGACCATCGGTCGCGAGGTGGCCATCGAGTTCGACGGCGGATCCGCCCCGATGCGCGGCGACCCCGCGCGGATCCGCCAGGCCCTGCTCGTGCTGCTCGAGAACGCTCACCACCACGGCGGCGAACACGTCGTCGTGCGCCTGAACCGCTCGGTCCTCGGCTGGCGCATCGCGGTCGAGGACGATGGTGCCGGCCTGAGCGACGAGGACAAGGAGAAGGCCTTCGAACGCTTCTACCGCGGCAGCGGCGCGGCCGGACGCTACGCGGACGGCGCCGGGCTCGGGCTGCCGATCGTGCGCGCGATCGCCCGCTCGCACGGCGGCGAGACCACGCTCGCCGATCGGCCGGGCGGTGGTCTGATCGCGACGATCGAGCTGCCGGGACGCGTGCCGCTGAGGGTGGTCGGTTGAACATCCTGCTGGTGGAGGACGAGACGCAGGTCGCCGACTTCGTCGTGCGCGGACTGAAGGCCGAGGGCTGGAGCGTCGAGCACGTCGGCGACGGCGAGAGCGCGTTGCGCCGTGTCGGGGAGGAGGCGTTCGACATCGTCGTGCTCGATCTGATGCTTCCCGGCATCTCCGGTCGGGAGGTCTGCCGGAAGCTGCGCGCGCGGGGCGAGCGAGTGCTGGTGCTGATGCTGAGCGCGCTCGACGCGACCGAGGAGCGCGTCGAGGGGCTTCGAATCGGCGCCGACGATTACCTGCCCAAGCCCTTCGACTTCGACGAGCTCGTGGCACGGCTCGAGGCGCTCGGGCGCCGCGGCGCCCGGTTCGAGGAGAAGGTCGACGACGACGTGTTGCGGCTCGACGCCATCGCCATCGACCGTCGCTCGCTGCGCGCCAGCGTCGACGGTCAGGCGCTGGAGCTGACCGGCAAGGAGCGCGATCTGCTGACCTTCCTGCTGCTCAACCCCGACCGGGCACTCTCCCGCGAGCGCATCCTGAACACCGTCTGGGGCGTTCAGGAAGATCCCCAGACCAACGTCGTCGACGTCTACATCGGCCGGCTCCGAAGGAAGCTCGGCGTCCACGGCGAGCGGCTTCGCACCGTGCGTGGACTCGGCTACCGGCTCGGGACTCGCGACCGTGAATCGCACGATGTCCCGAGCGATTGACGATCCGGGGCAACCGTGAAGTACGGTCGAACGGGACCGAGGGGGAGCGACGGTCACGTCACCGGGAGAGGCTCGTCTCGTCGTCGAGATCCGCCTCGTTCGACGGCTCGGGGTCGTCGGCCCACGCGATCGCGGCGGGGGGCGTCGCGGGCTCCGCCCCGAGTCCGACCCGGGGGTGGTGGGTCGCCGCGTCGCGCGCTTCGGCGTAGCCGAGCGTGGTCTCGAGGCGGCGGTGGCGGACATGACGCATCACCTGCTGGATCGGGACGCCGGCGTCGATCGCGCTGGTGACGAGCCCGCGGCGAAGACTGTGGGCGCCGAAGTCGCCGTCGATGCCGGCGGACGCGGCCGCGCCCTTGACGATCCGCGCGACCGCCTTCTCCGAGAGCCGACGCGTGCCGGGCGCCCGAAGATGACGAGCCCCGCGGAGCCCGACGAACACCGGTCCCCGGGGGTGCGACCGGGCATCGAGCCAGCGCTGGAGGGCATCGACCGGGCACCAGGGCGACCCCGTCCGGGCGGCGAGCAGCACTTGGGCGCCATCCCCGTCCTGATCCCCCTTGGCGCGCGGTAGCCGGACGAGGATGCCGTCGGCGGTCCGGGCGAGGTGCTCGGCGTCGATGCCGACGAGTTCGCTCCGACGGAACGCCCCGTCGAACCCGACGAGCAGGAGCGCGCGGTTCCGGAGCCCGATCAGGGTGGTCGGGTCACAGGTGTCGGCGAGCGCGCGCAGGATCGCGTCGGTGGCCGCACGCATCTGCCGCGGTCGCTCGTGCGAGTGGCGCCGGCGGTGGCCGGCGAGCGCGGCGCGGGTCGCCGGGTACGCCTCGTCCGGCGTCGCGTAACCGGCGCGCGCGTGGTGGAGCCGGATGGCGGCGAGCTTGCGCTTGAGGGTGGATGGACGGAGCGCGTCCGAGGCCCCGACCCAGAGCGACAGCGTCGCATCGTCCACCGGGAGCGCGACGAGCGAGGGATCGGCACTCGCGTGGCGCTCGCACCAGGCGAGAAAGCCCGCCCAGTCGCTCGCGTAGGCGCGGCGGGTCGCCGGGGCGTGGCTCGCGAGCACCTGCTCGGCGCGCGTGATCCGGGCGCGTTCGAGCGCGTCGGCGATCGTCTCCCCGTCGGCTCGGGCGATTTCGGAAGGCGTTACCGGAAGGGTGTCGTCTGCGGTCATCGACGGAGTGTCCCACCGGTCCGAGCCAGGTGCAATAACCCGCGTTATCGGACACTGGCGGACTGCTGCTAAGCATTAGTAGCGTTACTAAATGCTGCTACGCTACTCTCTATCCAGTTCACCTCTACTGGCCGGGCTCAGTATCGGCGACCATAGAACCCACCCCCACCAGCGAGAACCGCTCCCGATGGCCCGAGGCGTTCCGGTCACGATCGACGACGTCGAGGCGGCGCTCCGCGCGCTCGACGAGGCCGGCATCAAGCCGACCGTTCGGCTCGTGCATCAGAAGCTCGGCCGCGGGAGCATGTCCACGATCACCGCACACCTGCGCGCGGTGGCCGCCGCGCGTGCCGATACGGATCTCGGCTCCCTCCCCGATCCGGTGCTCGCAGGTCTCCGCACAGCGGCCGACACCCTGTGGCTCGAGCTTGCGGAGGCGGCGGATGCGCGCATCGCCGCCGTCACCGCAGCGGCCGACACCCGAGTTCGGGACGCGCAAAGCGCGTGCGAGACAGCGCGAGAAGAGCTTGCTGACGTCAGTGACGAGCGCGGCACGCTGGCCGCGACGCTCGCCGAGCGTGAGAGGCAGCTTGCCGAGCTGGAGAGCGCGCGGGACGCGTTGGTCGGCGAGCTTGCCGGCCTCGAGCGTCGCGGGGCTCTGGACGAGCGTGATCGTGCCGCGCTCGCCGAGCGGCTGGCGGACCGCGATGCCGAACTCCAACGCGCCCTAGCCCTGCGCGAACGCGCCGATGCGGCCTTGGTCGGCGCGACGGACGAACGTGATCGCCTCGCCCGGGCACTCGACGTCGAGACCGCCCGACGCGAGACGGAAGGCGCCGCACGCGAGACCGAGCTCAGGCGCCTCGCCCACGAACTCGATGCTGCTCGTGCCGAGGCGGGCACGCTCACCATGAACACGACGCGTCTCGAGGCACAGCTTGTCGCTGCAGGCGAACGCGCACGCGATCTCACGGCGCGTTTCGAGACGCTCGGCGGCGAACGTGACGTCGCACGCGAGCGCGCCGCCGTGCTCGACGCCCGGCTCGAGCAGTCGCGTCAGACGGTCAACGTTGCGCGCCGCGCAGCCGACGCCGAGCGGTACGCCGGTCTTGCGCTCCGCGCGCATGCCGAGCGACTCGACGCCCAGCTTCGCGCCGTCGGCGTCGACGCGGCCGACATCCCATCAACTCCCGCCCTCCCAGTGCGGGATGAGCCATGATTCGGTCCTCAGGCCGTTCCCTTCGTTACCCTCGGTCATGCCATCGGAATCGTTTGGAGCGCGGATGGCGAGCGCGATGAGATCGCCTGACCGAGCCGCGCGGTGCCCGGATATTTTTCTCGAACACCCACTGCATCGAACACCTGCTGCGGTGAGCGCGCGCCGTAACAGCCGCAGTGGCGCAAATCTGGACCTGTGGGAACCTCGGGGAAACGATCTCTTGGTGGGCCGCCCAGAGGGCTACGCGCCGCCCGCTACGCAGCGAACGGGCTGTGGGTCGGGACCTTTCGGCTATAGTTTCGCCTGTCGTGCACGTCGAGGCGGGTTCGCGCGTCGCGTCGTTGCCGGCGAGGCATGCAAGCCGCAGCTGCCCAGCGTGGGCAAGTCGGCATGACCAAACTTGTATTTGGGTCTCTCGACATCAACTCCGGAGAATACGGTTGAACATGGCTTCACGAACAACGATGTGCTCGATCGGTGCAGCCGCGCTGCTCGGCGGATTGATCGGCTGCAGTAGCGGCTCTTCCGATTCGGTAGACACCGGTAACAACACTCCGTCGGGAGAAGGCGAGTCGAACGATGCCGTCCTGACCGGGGTGTTCGTCGACAGCCCTGTGCGGGGATTGGGCTTCGCCACGGAGACCCGATCGGGCACGACTGACGCCGAAGGGCAGTTCGAGTACCTGGCCGGGGAAAGCGTGACTTTCTCGGTCGGTGACGCGCGCTTGCCAACGGTGGAAGCCGCCGAGCAGATCACACCGGTGGACGTCGCACGCGGTAGCGAGGACCCGACGGCGACTGCGGTCAACATCGCTCGTCTGCTGCAGTCCCTCGACCTGGACGGGGATCCGACCAATGGCATCGAGATCTCGGCCAGCGCCGCTTCCGGCGCCGCCGTGATCGACTTTGACGTGAGCGCCGAGGCGTTCGCGGAAGATACCGCCGTGATCAACCTGGTGGCGAACTCGGGCTCCGTCACGACGATGCTGATCGATTCGCAGCAGGCGCTCGATCACCTGAATCTTTCGCTCGACGACGATCTCTCCCTCGACACATCCGGCGACATGGCAGGTGTGAACGACATCGTCCTCGATCTCAGGGGAACTACCTGGGTGGAGTCGAGAGAGACCGGTTGCGACGGAATGCTCAACCGCGTCACGCTGACCTACTCGCAGACGAACCTGTCTGTGACTACCACCCGTGCCGAGGACCAGGGCAACGGGTGCGCCAGGGAGGATCGTGCGTTCGACATGATCTTCACCGACTGGGCCGGCACGTCGGCGTTCATTCTCGTGTGCGGTGGGGACGCGCTCTGTACGCTCGACGAGCTGAACCGCACTGTCGAGGTGCCCGTCGGCGATCCGCGAAACGACTGTACACAGGACGGCGTGGCCGTGCCGGTCACCCACCGAGTGTTGCATGTTGCGGGCTCTGGTCGGATCGTCTCGTTCAACTGCGACCCCAACGACGAGGACATCTACGTCATGCAATAGCGTGAGCCGCGAGTGAGGAGTCCTTCGAGTTGAGCACTGTCGTAGCGGCCGCTACCGCGATGCTCGATTGGAACTCCTACTCTTGGAGACCGACCATGATTCCGACGGACTGACCGGCGTACGCAATGCTCAGCGGATTCCTCGCGAAGTCGCTCGCTGGGGCCAAGGGGTCGGTCGCCGGTAGCCTGGATGTAGCACAAGCGCGATGCAGCTAGTGATGAACTGTCGAGCCCTTTCGGGCTCTCTCGCGGATCGTGTGGGTTTGACGGAGCGATCAGATCGGCGTAGCGAGCCGCGTGATCATCGGATTCTCGGGCAGACCCTTCAGTCGTCCGCCGATCAGGAACGTCATGGTGATCAGGTTC